>Ga0079997_116818_pt1 | contig 35855 bp, 35 predicted proteins | sample PerSpoCPS_CMetaG_FD_69200 | JGI IMG/M metagenome (GOLD analysis project Ga0079997, IMG submission 69200) | Archaeal communities from Yellowstone National Park, Wyoming, USA - Perpetual Spouter C (PS_C) MetaG (SPADES assembly) (version 2) | ecosystem: Environmental > Aquatic > Thermal springs >... | reverse complement strand
CGGCGGGAAATTTTCGCTGCAACTCGTCCGTTAAGTTCAATGGCTTCGGGGATGGCATAACTCGCTCGTTTCCTCGCCTCGGATTTGACTTCATGTGCCTTTGTTCGGTTGCCACAAGGTCAAAATTGTGTCCCAATCCAAAGGGTCAACGCGTCCGTTTTCCACGCAAACGACGCCTTTCGCTATCGCTTCGTTCTTGAGTTCGGCGCTCTCCCATTCTGTGCCGGCAACCAAGGGGAGTGACCAGAAGCCTGCCTTTCGGGCAAGTGACGCTCGCCGCAATGCCCGCTCAACATCTTCCCTTTGAACCGTCCACGAAAACTCAGCGACGATGAGGACTTCCTGTCCCGCGAATTTGCCGCGACGCAAAATCCCGAGCCAAAGCAAGTCGGCACTTCTCGAATCAGTGAGTTCGTCTTGGGTCAGCATTCCTTCCTGCAGCGCTTCTTCAATCTTCTCCCACAACCTGCGCCAAGGGTCTTCAGCGCTGAGAACCCAAAAGCCAAAGTAACCGAGAAAGTTGGTGCGGTAGGTGATTTCCTTGACGGTGCCTTTGAGATGCCCGACATCAGTTTCCAACCTTTGAAGCCTTCGTTCCATCCGGTCCTGCCTTTGCTCCATTCGGTCTTGACGCTCTTCCATTCGTTCCAACCGCTGTTCCATTCGTTCCTGCCGTTGCTCCATTCTCTCTTGCCGTTGTTCCATTCTCTCCATCCGCTGCTCCATTCGCTCCTGTCGTTGCTCAATTTGGTCAAGCCTCTTCTCCATCCGCTCTTGCCTTTCAGCGACGGAGCGAACTTCTTGGCGCAGTTCCGCGACTTCTGCCCGCAGGGCGTTTATCGCTTCCCAGACGGCACTGAGTTCACGGGTGAGTCGTTCCTCGAGGGCAGCCTGACGCTCCGCAATCAACTTCAAATCGGGCAAGAAGACGACGATTTCGGGGACGAGCAACCTTCGAAACTCCTCCAGCAGCGAAGGGTCTTCCCTCAGCGTGTTCAGGATTGTCTCAACGAGAGCCTTGCGGTCTTCGGTTAGTGCCATCAATTGTCACCTCGCATTGGCTCAGCAGCGAAAGCCACGCTATATTTTGCCATGCTGCCCATCACAAATGCGCTCGGCTGTGAGATTTGGCAACGCCGCTTTAGCGAGGTGAATTGAGAGCATGCTGCCGAGGGAAAGAGTTTTTGAAGCACTGCAGTTCCGCGAACCCGATAGAGTGCCCGTTTACCTTTGGGTTTTCAATCAACCCGGCGTCATTGACGAAATTGTCGCTCGGTTCGGGAGTTTTGAGGCTTTTTGTGACTTCCTTGAACTTGACATGACGCAAGCGTTCCCGGCGAAAGGACCTTTGAAGCAGCGACCGAAGCCCAACAGCGACGAAGCCATCCACGATGCGACATACGGCTGGGTTTACAAACTTGAGGCTGCCCTTGAAGCGGAATTTAATGACCCTGATGACCCGACGATTTACGAACCAATCCGGCGAGAAATTGAGCACCACAAAGAGCGAAGGGGACGGGCGGTCTTCGTCCAAACTTTCGGCGTCTTTGAAGCGGCGAACGATTTCATCGGCTTAGAGCAGAATTTGGTCGCTATGGTGGAGCAACCACAACTTTGTCGTCAACTTTACGAACGGATTGCCCGATGGTCAGCGCGATATGCCGAAAACTGCCTTGAACTCGGCGTTGATGTCATCCACATCTCCGACGACTGGGGCATGAACAACGCTATGCTTTTCAGCCCGAAAACTTGGTGGCAACTCGTTTACCCTGCCGAGAAAATCATTTGCGACGCAGTTTTGAAACGCAACGGTTGGCTTTCGCTTCACAGCGACGGCTACATTGAGCCAGTTCTGGACGGAGTGGTTGAGTTGGGCATTCGCGTCTTTCACCCGTGTCAGGAGTCAGCGGGGATGAAACCAGTGGCTGTCAAGCAAAAGTATTTCGGCAAGTTAGCCCTTTACGGAGGTTTGGATGTCAGGACCGTTCTCGGGCGAGGTCTTCCGAGAGAAAAACTCACCGAAGAAATCCGCAGGGTTGTGAATTCGCTGAAGCAAGGCGGCGGCTTCATTTTCTGCACTTCCCACATGGTTCAACCGGGAACACCCATTGATGAAGTTGTCTTCGCTTACGAAGTTGCAAAGGACGCTGGGCGATATGGCTAAGTGGGCACGAAGGTGGATTGTGCCCTACTATTCGGCATCTTTCGCAGCATAATTGATGTGGCAGCAAAGGCAATTTAAGGAGCGGAAAAGAAAAATGCGAAGGCGAAACTTGCTGATGCTGCTTGGAAGTTCACTGCTGGGAGTTTTGGGGTGTGGGCAGTCAAGTTTCTCGCCCGCCAACCGAGGTTCGTCCTTTAGCCCATCACCGTTGAGCCCATTTTCTGCCGAGCAAGAAAGGCGAAAAACAAGGGGGCAGAAGGGAATGGAGCGGGTCAGGGTTTATGTCGGCACTTACACTGGCAGGGGCAGTAAAGGCATCTACGCTTTTGAGTTCAACCTTCAAACGGGCGAAGCGAGCCAACCGCGTTTGGTCGCTGAAACGCCAAATCCCTCCTTCCTCGCAATTCACCCATCCCTCCGCTTCCTTTACGCTGTCAACGAAATTTGGGGCGGCAACAAAGAGGGGACAGTCAGTGCCTTCGCCATTCAACCCGATGGCAGTTTGCAATTCCTCAACCAGCAATCTTCAAAAGGCGTCGGACCATGCCACCTGACCGTTGACAAAACGGGCAAGTTCGTTTTGGTGGCTAACTATGGCAGCGGGAGCGTCGCCGTGCTCCCAATCCTGCCCGATGGTCGGTTGGGGGAAGCGACTTGCACAATTCAGCACGAAGGCAAAAGCGTCGACCCGCAACGCCAAGAAGGACCACACGCCCATTCAATCAACCTTGACCCAGCCAACAAATTTGCCATCGTCGCCGATTTGGGGATTGACAAGTTGCTCGTTTACCAGTTTGATGCGACGAAAGGGACTTTGAAGCCCAATGACCCTCCATTCGTCGCCACCGCTCCCGGCGCTGGTCCACGCCATGTCGCCTTCCACCCGAACGGCAAATTTGTTTACGCCATCAACGAACTCAACTCAACAGTGACCGCTTACCGATACGACGCTGCGAAGGGAGCGTTGTCGGAAATTCAGACAGTTTCAACTTTGCCGGAAGGTTTCACTGGCACGAACACGACGGCGGAAGTTCAAGTTCACCCTTCAGGTCGCTTCCTTTACGGCTCAAATCGCGGGCATGACAGCATCGCCATTTTCGCCATTGACGGTGAAGGGAAGTTGACTCCCATCGATCACCAACCCACTCAAGGCAAAACGCCACGAAACTTTGGGATTGACCCAACTGGCACTTACCTCTTGGCAGCCAACCAAGACAGCGACAATTTGGTCGTCTTCCGAATTAACTCCCAAACTGGCAAGTTGGAGCCGACAGGGCTCACCCTTGAAATTCCGACGCCAGTTTGTGTGAAGTTTTTGCCCCTGAATGCAACATAGGTGCGCTTCAAAACTGTCCACGCCGATGCAAGGGGCACGGGACAAGGGGCGTGGGACGCGGGGCGGGTGAATTGGGAGGGCGAGGTTCCTGCCGAGCCGAAACGGCAGCGAGTAGCGAGTGGCGAGTAGCGAATAGTGAAACAGCAGCGAATGGCGAGTGGCGAGTAGCGAATAGCGAGTGGCGAATAGCAATTGGCGAATAGCAAATGGTTTTTTTTTGGAGGGCAGTGCTCCTGCACTGCCGAAAAATTTCGGCACATCAGGAGATGTGCCCTCCAATTTTTCAGCCTGCTTCAGTAAGTTCGTTTTGCAGCCACCGACTTTAGTAGGTGGGCGAACTTTTGAGCGGCGCAGGTGAGCGAAGATGGGAAAGCGACTTTTGATTTTCGCCATCATCTTCCTTTCACTCCTTGCCTTCACAATCTGGCTTGCCCAACCGCCCTTCCGCCTGCACCGAAAACTCCTCGCCAAGTTGCCTTATGAGCCTTACATTTTGCTCATCACTGACCTTGACGACGATGGACATCCTGAAGTGACGGCATTTTTCTGGGATAAGCCATCTATCTGGGTTCGCTTCCCATTTGATAAACCTTCTACCCTTCGCTTTGAAAATGTTCCGGCAGATTTGATGGTGGATTGCCCTTTTGTCCTGAAAGCCCTGCCTGTCTTGACGGCGGACGGGCGTTTGAGGCTGCTGAGATGGAAGGACGGAAAGGCAAAACTTGAACCTTTGCCAGACCTTCCCGATGTGCCTATGGAAGGCGCGTGTATCGGACGAGGGGCAAGCATGGAGACGGTTTTCTTGGGTGTTTACCGAGGCAAAGGCAAAAATGTCTGGTTGTTCATCTTGTCGCCACAAGGTGAGTGGAAGTTTGCCTCTCGGGCTACAAGATTGCGCATTACTGACCTTGCCGACTTTGACAGGGATGGCTTTTTGGATGCCCTTTGGACTGGAGATGTTGCTTGGGTCTTCTGGGGAGGGCAGAAAGGAAAGGAGACAAATTTGGGCGCTTGGATGCGCTATGGTTCTCCTCAAATTGCCGACTTGGATGGGGATGGGTGGATGGAAATCGTGATGGTGGCGGAAGATAAGCAGTTGAAAATCTGGCGGTTTGACCGAAGGGAAAGAAGGCTGAAGGTTGTTGCTGCTTCGCCACCTTTGCCTGTCACTTGGGCTGACTTTTCCCTGCACCTTTTTGACTTGGACGGAGATGGGCGAAAAGAAATCTTGGTGGCAGACAGGAGCGGAAATTTCTGGGTCTTTCAGTGGCGGGATGAAAAGTTGAGGATGTGGCAAGGGAGAGCAGGGCTTAAAGAGGCTGGGTTGTATTGGGAGCAAGTAAAGTTCGGTGACCATTTAGCACTTTGCACCTACCAATTTCGCACTGTCTGGCTTTTTCCGCCTCGCATTTGGTTTGAAGGTTGGAAGTTGAGATGGCAGTTTCGGGAAAAGGTTCAATTCAGCGTCTTTTGTTTGCTTCCGAAAGGCGAAAAAGCCCTTTTTCCTTCCAACTGGCGAATTCAGGAAGCGCCTTTTGGGATTAAGTTTGCGGGCGACATAGACGGAGACGGTAGCGATGAGGTGATTGGTTACGATAGCAGGTGGCGTCGTTGGAGGCTTTACCGTGCAGAGGTGACGGAGGCGGGAGAATTGAGGTGGCGGGATGTTTTGCTGGGCAAGGATGAACCGAAGGCGTTTGCGATGTTGGTTGACGGGGGGCGTCGTGGTTTGGTGGTAGGTTGGAGAGATGGCAGGTTAGAGTTGCTGACGATGGAAAGCAAAAGGTAGCGAATGGCGAGTAGCCAGTGGCGAATGGTGAATAGGGAGACGGCGGCATGTCGGATTGGCTATCAGCCACGAAAGGAAAGCAGAAGGAACGGCGGCGAGTAGCGAACAGGGGCAGAGAACCTTGTGCCTGTCTTAAAGCGCCTCAAAATTTTTCAGGGAAGGCAACTCAATGGCTGATGGGGTGATGGTGTATGCGCAAGCGGTGGGTGGTGCCGACGCCGACGGAAAGCGATGACGAGCAACTGTTAACAGCGCTGCGCCCGCAACGGTTGGACGAATACATCGGGCAACGGGTTGTCGTGGAGCGGTTGCGCATTGCGTTGGACGCCGCCAAGCAGCGAGGCGAACCCTTAGAGCACACGCTCCTTTACGGTCCACCTGGTTTGGGCAAGACGACTTTAGCCCACATCGTCGCCAACGAATTGGGGGTCGGCATCATCGCCACGGCGGCGCCTGCTTTGGAGCGGGCGGGCGATGTCATGGGCTACCTGTTGAGTTTGAAGCGGGGCGAAGTGTTTTTCGTGGACGAAGTGCATCGCTTGCCCCGCCCCGTTGAAGAGTTTTTGTATCCCGTGTTGGAGAGTTTTCGGGTGGACTTCAACTTCAGCAAGCGCCCAGGCGCCCGACCCCACCGCTTTGACCTTGTGCCCTTCACTTTCATCGGCGCCACGACGCGAGCGGGCAACCTGTCCAAGCCGTTGCGGGATCGCTTCGGGTTGAAGTTTCGGTTGGACTTTTACACCGCCGAGGAATTGGCGTTGATTGTGAAGCGGGCAGCCGATTTGCTGGGCGTGCCCATTGATGAAGGAGGCGCGTTGGAAATTGCCCGCCGTTCGCGAGGGACGCCCCGTATCGCCAACCGATTGCTTCGGCGCGTCCGCGATTTCGCCCAAGTCAAAGGTGACGGCACCATCACCGCTGACATCGCCCGCCAAGCGCTGGAGATGGAGGGCATTGATGAGTTGGGTTTGGACACCTTAGACCGCGATTACCTGACGGCACTGATTTGTGAGTTCGGTGGCGGACCAGCAGGGTTGGAAACGATCGCCGCCGTCCTGCAAGAGGATGCCCACACGCTGGAAGAGATGGTGGAGCCGTTTTTGATGCAAATGGGTTTTCTGCAACGCACCCGCAGGGGGCGAGTCGCCACGCCCAAAGCCTATCGGCACTTAGGCTTGGAAGCGCCTCCATTGCCACAGCCATCCCTGCCCTTGACCAGTTGAAGCGAAGCGTCATAGGAGGCAGCGAGGATGCAAATTGCGTCGGTGGAAGTCTTTGTCGTTCACCATCCCGTTTGCGGCTTCTTTCGCTTCTTTCCGCAGGACGCTTCGGGGCGAAGCGTCCGACCGAGCGTGTTGGTGAAAATCACGACGGACGACGGCTTAGTCGGATGGGGCGAAACCGTCCCCATCCCGCTCTGGTCTTACGAGACGACGGAGACAGTCATCACGACGATTCGCCAACATTTAGCGCCCGCCATCATCGGGATGGACATTTTTGACCTTGCCGCCATCCATCAAACGATGAACCGACGCATCGCCCCATCCTTCAGCACGGGGCAACCTTTTGCCAAAACCGCCATTGACTTGGCGCTGCACGACTTGATGAGCAAGGCGTTGAAGACATCGCTGCCGAGACTGTGGGGACGCAACCCGCAACCGACGGTCACTTTGAGTTGGACGGTGAACGCAACAACCTTGGAGCAAGCGGAGCAAATCGTCGCCGAAGGTAAACAGCGGGGCTATCGCCACTTCAACATCAAAGTGGCGCCCGACCCCAAGTTTGATGTGGCGTTGGCGAAGTTGGTGCGAAAGTTGGCGTCCGACGGTTTTCTGTGGGCAGATGCTAACGGAGGTTACGATGTGGCGACGGCGTTACAAGTCGCCCCCAAACTCGCCGACGCGGGCGTGGATGTCTTGGAGCAACCGCTCCCTGCTAACGCCCTTTCAGGTTACCGCGAATTGAAGCGGCAGGGTGCCTTGCCCATCGTCATGGACGAAAGCATCGTTTCGGTGCGCGACCTTTTGGAGTTTTGGCGGTTGGGGTTGCTGGACGGCGTGGCGATGAAAATCCCCCGCATGGGTGGATTGCTTGCCGCCCGCCGATGCGTGGAAGTGTTGCAAGAGTTGGGCTTGATTTTTCTCGGCAGCGGTTTGACCGATCCGCCTTTGTCGCTGGCGGCGCATCTATTGCTTTACGCCAGTTATGGGCTTTCGTTTCCTGCCGCCCTGAACGGACCGCAGTTTCTGGAACCTTCGCCCCTTTACAGCCCACTAAGCATCGTGGGTGACCAAGCCCATGTCCCGACAGGTTTGGGGTTGGGCGTTGCCGTCAACGAAGAGCACCTGTTGCCTCAAATGCGCTAACTTCTTTGCGCAAGGAAGGTGGTGTCGTGCGCAATGGACAGTCATCGTCGGTGCGTTTGGGTGTTGGCGCTGCTATTGATGGCAAGCGCTGCCGCCCACGAACGCCCACCTTTTGAAGTGCCTGGCGTGAATGAGCGTTACGAGTTGGTCGTGCCCGTCGTCACCACAGCGCCCATCGTGGACGGGAAGTTGGATGAACCTGTTTGGTCACAAGCGGCACAAGCGAAAATCGTTCGGCAAGTTTCGCCGTCCTTGGGGCAACTGGCGTCTTTGCCGACGACGGTGCTGGTCTTAGCGACCACCGATAAGTTGTTCGTTGGTTTCCGTTGCCCTATTGCCAGCAAAGATGCCATCCGTGCCTACGAGACCCGCTATGATGCCCCCATGCGCAACGATGAACAGGTCAGCATCTTTTTGGACACCTTGCACACCCACGACCGCGCTTACGGGTTCACCGTCAACGCACGGGGCACCCGCGCCGATAGCCGCTTCGGCAACGAGCGTTGGGATGCTCAATGGGAGGCGGCGGTGCAAGTCGGCGAAACGGAGTGGACGGCGGAAATCGCCATCCCCTTCGCCATCCTCACCTACGACCCTCGTCAAACTGTCTGGGGCATCAACTTCGCTCGGTTCATTAGCGACCGCGAGGAGTGGACTTTGTGGGCGTTTCATCCCGACCGCCCTTCGGATTTGCGCTATATGCCTCACTTGGTCGGGTTGCCTTTGACCCAAAAGCGCAATAACGATGGACCCCGTTGGTTGCTCAAAGCGTTCAGCGTCGCCGACCACACCTTCGGCGATGGTGAGGGCATCGGCAACCATTACGGGTTGGACGGCGAATGGGCGTTTCGGCAAAACTTGGCGCTTCGCTTCGTCGTCAAGCCCGACTTCAGCGAAGTGGAGGAAGCCTTTGAGAGCATTGATGTCAGTTATGTGGAGCAGTTCGTGCCCGATCGGCGGGAGTTTTTCGTGCAGGGGAGCGAGTTTTTCAGCGAGGTAGCCGTTGCGGGGGAAGGTTGGCGGCGGGGGAGCGACCCCAACCTCTTTTTCTCCCGTCGCATCCAGCGGTTTGATGTGGGGATGAAAGTGACGGGGGTGATGGGCGACAAACGCTTGGGCTTCCTCAGCGCCCACAACTTTGGGGATCACGAACATTCCTTTGTCGTCAATGTCGCCCAGACCTTCGGCACAAGGGGGCGGGCTTATCTGGGCTATGTAGATGCCTTGCGCCCGACAAGTTTTCATCGGGGACTTTTGCTGGGGGGCGAATGGCGTTTTGGCGGGCAAGGGCGTTTCTCTTTGCGGGGGAGTTACGCCCGCCATTTCTCCTCGGACGACCAACGGGATGGCGGGGCGGGTTCTTTGCGGCTGAGTTACGGCGATGAGCGATGGTTCGTTTCTTTAGGTTGGACTGCCTTCAGCCCCAACTTCCGTCCCTTCCTCGGCTACACCCCCCGAACGGATTTCAAGCGCTTTTCCCTTTTCGCCCACCGCTCCTTCCGCCCGAGGAATAGCAACGCTTATCGGGAGGCGAACCTTTCGGTTTATTGGCGGCGGGGCGAAACCTTTGGGGGAAGGTTCTTTGACCACAATTACGGGATCAGCGGCAGCATCACCCTTCGGGACTTGACGGAAGTGAGTTTGGGCTGGGAGCGCAACCGCCACGCCGAATACCACATCCGCCCCGAACCCTTTGATGACCACAGCCTGCGCATCGGCATAGACTTTGGAGGCAATCGCCCCTTTCGGGGCGATATTGGCTACATCATCGGGCGCGCCTTTGACGGGCGCTATCGCCAACCTTTCATCGCCTTGCGATGGGACAAGCCTGATGGCAGTTGGCGTTTTCGGTTGGAAATAAGTCAGCGCCACCAAACCTTTGGCGATGGCAGCCGTCAGACCGTTCGGTCACGAGAAATTAGCCTCACTCGCATCTTAAGCGCGGACAAATGGCTGGTGCTGCGTTACTTCCACCGTAGTGGCGATTTCACCATCAAAAACTTCGCCCTCTCTTTTCGGCTCAAGCGGCAAAGCGGCGAGGAACTTTACCTCATCTGGGGCGACCCCCGTGCCCGCCAAACCCGCAACCGCCTCATCGCTAAGTGGATTATGCCCTTCCGCTTTTGACCATCCGCCCAAAGAGCGGTTGACAAAGGCGCTTTGTTCGGGCAAAATATAGGCAGGCTTCGTGGCATGGGGGCGAACTGGGTTCGACGGGAAGGAAAGTGGCATCGGTGGCGGGTCGGGTGGCGCCCGTTAACAGCCAACCCAAATAAGTGCGGCTCCTGTCGCTCTGGCTGCGTAATTGACGCAGCAGCCCGCCTGAGGCTCGCTCGGCGGCTTCAGGGTCGGGTTCAGACCGCCGAGTGCGCTTCCGCTGACGCCCGCTAAGCGGAAGCAAAGAAAGAAGCGGGCTGGGCAACTGACAGCCTGCCGCTGGGCGGTCGGTTGCCGAGAGATAAAACAGCGGCTACGCCCGTAGGCACCGATGTCGCCGCCTTCTCGGACGCGGGTTCAATTCCCGCCGCCTCCACCATTTGCCTTTTGGGAGCGGGGAGAAGATGGGGGATGAGAGGCAGTCAGTTGCGATAGCAGGGCTGGCACATGACATCGGCAAGTTTCGGCAGCGGGCTTTTTGGGGCGAGCGGAAACGGCACGAAACTCACGGCGCTGAGTGGCTTGCCAAATTCGTCCTTCCCCGCCTCACCTTCCTGACGGAGCAGGAGCGAACGGAAATCGCTCAAACTGTAGAACGCCACCATGAACAATCGCCCTACGAGCGAGACATCCGCATTGTCAAAATCGCCGACCATTTGGCTTCGGGTGAACGGGTTAAGCGTGAGGGAGAAGAGAGAGGCGACCCATCACAGGAACTTTTGATGCCCGTTTTTGTCAGGCTCAAAATAGGCAACCGCTACTTGCCCTTCTCAGAACAAAGAAGGAGGCGCTACGAGACAACGCCCCTGCGTTTGGATGTCTCCATCTTCCCGAAAGAGCGGGCGGAAGCGGATTACCTGTCTCTTTGGAACGCTTTTGAGCGGGCTTGGAATGCGCTGCCTGAGAGTGCTCCAACTTTTCGTGACTTTGATGCTTTCGTTTTAACATGGCTTTCTTTGCTCCGCATTTACGCATGGTGCGTTCCTGCAGCGGCTTACGAACACGAACCCGACATTTCCCTCGCTGACCATTTGCAAATGACTGGCGCATTGGCTTATTGCCTTTGGGAGTTGGACGATGCGACCATTGAACATTTGGAACCTAACCCGCTTGATAGCGAAGTTGAGGTTGCTTTGCTCGTTGGTGGCGACATCACGGGCATCCAACGGTTCATCTACACCATCAGCAGCAAAGGTGCGGCGAAAAGTTTGCGTGGTCGTTCGGCTTACTTGAACCTTCTCTGCGATGCCATCGCTGAGTGGTTGAGACGGAAGTTGCAAGTTCCACCTTGCAACATCATTTACAGCAGCGGCGGTCACTTCTACCTTCTGGCTCCGTTGAGCAAGCAGGGCAAAGTTGATGAGTTGCGGCTTGAACTCCTTGACTTGCTCTTTGACTTCTTCGGCGGTGAACTTGCCATCGTCGTTGAAGCCATTCCGTTAAGGGCTTGCGATTTCAAAATTGACACGAGTGTTGACAGAAGCCCGTTGAGCAAACGATGGGAAGAACTGGCGCGAAAGTTGAGCCAACGGAAAGGGACGCTTTGGCGTGAGCGAATTGTCAGCGACCCAAGTTCCGTCTTTGGTCCCTTCGGGCAAGGGGGCGAAACCGAAACTTGCGATGTGTGCCATAGCGAGCGCGACGAACCTGAGGGCATATTGCGTCGTGGGTTACGCCGTCCCGTTGAGGAGCGATTGAGGGGCGACGAAATCGTTTTGCGATGTTCACTATGCGAAAGTTTTGAGGAGTTAGCGGACAAAATTTGGAAGGCGAAGTTTTTGCTTTTGCGACCTCGTCATCAACCGCCTCGCGGTGAACTTCAATGGCATTCTGTCCTGCAAGCATTGGGTTTGGAACTTTGGCTTGAAGATGAAGACGAACTACTCAGGCATTATCGTGATGGCGATTGGGTGCTGAGGATAAACGATGCCGACTTAACGCCCGTTCGTCGCAACAACGCTGTCGTGCCCGTCATCAGTTTCCGCTTTTTGCCCCAATATACGCCGACGGTCACGCAAGACGGGATTCAACGCATCGCCGACGTGACCGATGCTTTTCAAACTCGCCCGCATCGCTGAACTTCACGAGGAATTGAAACGGCGTTTGGAGCGAAAGTTAAGGTTGAGCCCAGAGGAAATTGAGCAGCGGTTAAAGTTTGAGAAGTGGCGGTGGCGGCTCGTTTACACCATCGCCCGTGAAAAGGCGGAACTGCAAAGCGAACTTGAAAGCCTGCAAGAGGATTTGGTGCAACGAGACTTCATCCGCCATCTACTTTTGCTCACTCGTTGGACTGAATTGAGCACGAGACGATAGCGATTGGGAGGGTGAGGCTCCCGCCGAACCCATTATGGCAAAGCGAGGTGACGCGAACATGAGACAGCAACAGAGTGGGCAAGTCTTGGTTAACTCCGAGGAGATCAAGCAAATCGTTCGCGATGAAAATTACGAGTTGCTGGTTCAACGATCTGAGGTATGGGGGCAAGAGTTGAGGCGGCAAAAATTAACCCGAGCCCAGATTCGCCGCGTCTACAACGAAGTTAAACGGCTGCAAATGCGTTGGGATCCTGTTCGCCTGCGAATGCTGAAACCGCGTTTAGCCTACATTGCTTCTCGTCAACAACAAGAGGCAAGGGGAGGACAATTGCTAAGGCAAATCCTCACACCAGCAATTGACGCCGTTTTTGAGGCTCAGGATGAAAATGGACAGCAACAAAGGTTCAAAGTTCTGGCAGACCTCTTTGAAGCGCTTCTGGCTTACTTTTACGCCGCTGAGAGGCAAGGAGGGCGGTGAAGATGGCTCAGACAAAGACTGCTCCAAGACTCTTAGGAAAGGTTGTGGTTTCAGCCACCATCAAAGCCGTGACGGGTTTACGCATCGGCGCTGCGACTTCGGGCTTGGACATCGGTGGCGTTGACCAACCCGTCTTGCGCGACCCTGTCACCGATAAGCCTTACATTCCCGGTTCATCCCTTAAAGGCAAACTCCGAAGTCTGCTCACGAAGGCTTACGGAAAACCCTTGCAGCAATTGGTGAGAGCACCTGTTGAAATTTGGATTCACTGGTGCGAAAGCGAGCAAGAGTATCAGCAATGCTGTATTTGTCCAACCTTTGGACAGTTCTCTTCAGGACCTGGGCAAAAGCGCTACGATTTTGTGACCCCAACACGCCTCATCGTCCGAGATGCCAAGTTGCTTGATGAACTTGAGGTCACCGACGAAGAAGGTAACATCCGCAGGGTAAGGTGGCAGGATGTTGAGACGGATTTGCCCTACACGGAAGTCAAGATGGAAGTTGCTCTGGACATCATCACAGCAGCGTCAAACCCGAGACAAATGGAACGAGTGCCAGCAGGCGCTTTGTTCGGCGGCGACGATTTGTTGCTCTTCAGCATCTTCGATGAGTTGGAGCAAGACGGCAAGAAAATCATTGATCCCGAGCGAGAACGGGAAAGGCTTCGTGCGGTTTTTCTGGCGATGAGGCTTTTGGAGGATGACTATTTGGGCGCTTCAGGAACTCGTGGCTATGGCAAAATCAAGTTCCAAAACATCACCGTTAAGTGGCGTCCCATTGACTTTTACCGCGACCCGCAAAAGAACCCTGAGGAGAGCCTCTGGAGTGGCGACAACTTGGACGAAATCTTGACTAAATTTGATGAAAAGATCGGCGACAAAGTTTGGAAGAGCCAAGAGGGCGAGACTCCTGCCGAGCCGAAGCAGGTTTAAGGCTGAGTTTGATTCAGGGAAGGTGTGCCACAATGGATGTCGGAAGGAGTGTGACCGACAATGAGCGAAAGGAAGCGACCCAAACTGCCACCAGAGTGGCAAAAAGCCGAGAGGTTAACAAGGGGCATTTACCGATTACACACCCCCGACGGCAAATATCGCTACGGCTTCGCCTTTCCTGACGGAACTTTCACCTCTTTCTCGTCCAGGCACCCAATCTCCCTTGAAGATTTGAGGTTGCACTACCGAGCCGAAGTGAGGGGAAGGCGAGACCAAGAAATGATGAGGAAGGGGTTAGGTCCAACCCTTGAGGAAATCGAAAGAGCCCAAAAGCGGCGATGGGAAAAATTTAAGCGCTTAGGGTTGGTCTTGGAGCGGGAAGAGGATGCGGCACTTCTGGACGATTGAGGTGAGGCTGGTCGTGGATACAAATGTCCGAATGGCAGCGGAATTAGCGTTTCCGAAAGGTCGGTCACCTGCAGCACAACTTTTGCAACTTTTGCACAAAAAATTCTACAACCAACTTGCAGGAAGACAACAGCGAGTTACTATCGTTCTTCTCCGTTCAACGGGGTTGCAAAACGAATTGCGGGATGTGCTAAGAAGATTGAGAATACCTGCGGAGGAAATTGCCGCCATCGTCTACGAGGCATCGTTTTTTAGCAAATTTGTTAATGTCACCGAAGAGGACACAGATGCTCTGAGAGTCCAAGCACCACCTGTGGCGCATGATGACCTTCATGTCATTGCTTGCGCCATCAAGGGCAAAGCGACGCACATTGTCACTTACGATAAGCGCCATCTTTTGACGCCAGAGGCGAAGCGATTCATGCGCCGTTACGGGATTAAGGTTGTCACACCAGCGGAGATGTTAGATGAATTGAGGCGGTTGGGTGACCCTTAAAGAGGGTAGGTGATGTTGATGCAATTTGGGGAAGTGAAGTTGCACCCAAAAGGCGCTTTCCATGTCGGCGAGAGAGGGATCGGCTACGAGGGTGCAACGGAGTTTGTCCCTGCCGATACGCTGTTTGCTGCTTTATGTGCTGGTTGGGTTCTGCTTTATGGAGAAGATGCGTTGGTGAGTGACTTGCTGCCGAACGATAAACCTGACTGGACACCTCCCTTCCTCATCTCATCAGCCTTCCCTTTCGTCGCATCAGTTCGCTTTTATCCCAAACCCATGCTGCCATCGCCGCAAAACCGAATTCGCTGGAAGGAGGTCAAATGGGTTTCGGAAGGTGTTTTGAGAGCGTGGCTTAAGGGTGAAAGCCTTGCCAGCAAAGAACTACAAACCCTGCACGAAAAAACGGTTGTGCTTTTAGCGGATGAGTGGGAGCAAATTTGCAAGGATTTTGGGTTGCATTCTCTTGAAGGCATCAAATTCTGGGCAGTTCAACGAGTCCCACGAGTGGTTCTGGATACCGTCACTCGTGCCTCTTCACTTTTCCACTTCGGTCGGCTCATCTTCCATGAGAGTTGCGGCTTGTTCTTTCTCGTCCGCTTTATGCGAGACGACATTGCAGAAAAGTTCAGTGCGGTCTTAAGGCTGATGGGCGATGAAGGGATTGGTGGCGACCGGACGACAGGAAGTGGCAATTTTCGCCCTCAGTTCAGCAGCGCTGTCCCTGATTTTTGCGAACCGAAAGGAAGCCAATGGTTTGTCAACTTGTCGCCCCTGTTTCCGAAGCCCAAAGAAACCTCTTCGCTTTTTGCCGATGGCTGCAATTATCGGCTGACGATTAGGTCGGGTTGGGTGGGAGGAGTTTTGCCTTCTTCGGTGCGAAGGAAAACTGTGAGGATGGTCTGTGAAGGTTCGGTGCTCTGTGGCAGCGCTGAAAAGGTCTGGGGCAAGATGGTGGATGTAACGCCAAACGGTGCTCATCACCGTGTTTATCGTTGGGGTTACGCTTTCCCTGTCGCGTGCGAGGTGAGACCATCGTGATTAAAACACTTACTTATGCCCGAACTTTCACTGTCACCTTTCTCTCGCCAGTTCACATCAGCACAGAGGAGAGACTGGACGAACACGACTTCGTTTACGAAAACGGACAACTTGTTCGTTTCCGTGTAACGCCGATTTTGGAACAAATGGATGACGAGCAATTGAGCCAGTTTGTGGAGAATGGGCTGGAAGCGGTTATGGACTGGCTTCGCCAGACGGAATTGTGGCAGCGAGCGAAAGTTTACCAATCGCCAGTTACCCGTCAGCCCAACTGGCGCAGTGAACCCATTCGCCCTTTCATTGCCGACCCGCTTTTGCGACCTTATTTGCCGGGCACAGAAATTAAGGGAGCGATTAGAACCGCTGTCGCTTGGTGGCTGTTGAGGCAAAAGAATTTGGCTGCGTTGCGGCAAAAACTGCTCCAACGGTTGCCTCAGCATCAACCCTCCCGCCGTGAACTTGTGCAAGCAGGTCAATGGTTGGAGCAAAGTTTGTTTGGAAGTGACCCAAATCATGACATCCTGCGTTCCTTGCGAGTCCAAGACAGCACACCCGTTGAACCTGAACGGTTAAAAGTTTTTCTCGTCATTGTTGCTGTCAGGACAAATAAAGGCTTGCAATGGCTGCAATCGCCACGAGGTGGGGAGCGAAGAAGCCGATACACTGATGACCACCGACAAGCCGTTGCCAACTTTTGTGAATGTTTGGACGGTAGTGTTTCTGGCGTTAAATTGACAGTTGTAAGCGACACCTTTTTGAGCGATGGCGAAATTGAAAGGGGCGAGGTAAAACTTAGCGTGCCTGAAGAACGATGGTTTATCGCTGATTACAAGATGGCTTCTTGGACTCAAACGCAGCAAAACCTTTTGCCTCTTTACGAAGCCCAATTGAACGCTTACGCTTATTTGGCGCAGCAGTTGCAAAAGAAAGCCGTTATTGGGTTAGCGCTCATTTACTTTGAGCCTGAACACAACATCCCTAATGCAAGCCAACTGTTGCAACGGACAGGTGGTCAGATGATGCTTGGGTTCAAATGCATCGTCGTCCCTGTGCCTTTGAAGCCGACCATTTGGGTGAGGCATCTGTGTTGGCGGGTTTTTCAAATTCTGTCCTCACCATCGCCGCCTACAGGAAAGCAAAATTGTCAAGGCTGTCAAGCCTTGGCGAGTTGGTGGGGAGGTATCAAAAACCATTTGCCTTAGGCGAAGTTCAGGCGGACCTGCCTTGAGGGAACGAGAAGGTGACAACGATGAGCAAAGGGGTGCTCGGTGTAGATGTCGGTGGGACGAAGATGACGGCGGCGTTGGCGACGATGGGCGGGCAAGTCGTGCGCCTGCGACGCCAGCAAACGCAACGGGAAGAGGGAGCGCAAGGAGGCTTTGCGGCGATTTGCGCGATGGTCGGGGAGTTGCTGAAGGAGGCTGCCCAAGAGGGTTTGCGCGTGATGCGTATCGGTATCGGGTTTGGCGGTCCTGTGGATTTTGAGCGGGGCGTCGTTTACCTTTCGCATCATGTGGCAGGTTGGGAAAATTTCCCGCTGCGAACGGAATTAGAGCGACGCTTTGGCATCCCGACAGTCGTGGACAACGATGCCAATGCAGGCACTTTGGGCGAATGGCGTTTTGGGGCAGGTCGGGGCGTTAACGATTTGCTTTATGTCAACATCGGGACGGGCATCGGGGGCGGCATCATCAGTGGCGGGCGACTCGTTCGGGGCTGGCGCAACTTGGCGGGGGAAATCGGGCACATGACGGTCAAGCCCGACGGTCCACTTTGCCCTTGCGGTCGGAAGGGTTGCTTGGAAGCGTTGGCGTCGGGGAGCGCCATCGGGCGGGAAGGCACAGAGCGCATCGGTCAACCTTTAACCAGCGAGGAAGTTTTCATGCTTGCCGAGCGGGGCAACCCCATCGCCCAACGGGTGATTGACGAAGCCGTAGATGCGTTGGCATTTGCCATCGGCGCTGCTGCCAACTTGTTCAATCCCAAGCGGGTTATTTTGGGCGGAGGTGTAGCGGAAGCGCCCGAAGCGTTGTTGCTGCAACCCTTGCGGGAGCGATTGCCCCGCTATTTGCTACCGCAGGTGGCGGAAGGTTTAGAGGTCATTTGCGCCCAACTGGGTTACGATGCGGGCATCATGGGAGCCATCGCCTTGGCGCTCCTTGAGTTTCAATCGCCTGCGCCGATGTAACTCCACGCCGTTGTGGTCAGGACGATTTTCAAATTCGCCTTGGGGACGACGGTGAGTCGGGGCGGCGCGATGGAGGGCGTCACTCGGACGAGGGAGCCGAAACCGAGGGGCAAGAGGAAGGAACCTTTCGGAGGCGGTGAAGGGGAGCGGTGGGGCGGGCCTGAGCGGAGAGCGATCAAGCGCCAAGAGTTTGCCCGAAGGGCAAGGGCGAAATTGCCTTGATGGTCGGCGAAAGTGAGGGCGAAAGGGAAGGACGGTTGGGCGCAGGTCGCCTTAGTCCGCCAAAGTGGGTCATCGCATTCCCTCACCTTCACCCCAAACCATCCATGCCCTCCAGATGACTTTTCGCCCCGCGCTTCCACACAAGCGAAGGGGAGCGGTTGCCCTTTCGGGTCTACTACCTTCCCTGAAACTGTGCCGACGGGGGGTGAAAGGGCAAGGTCGCCGATGTCCCATTGCTGGCAGCGAAGGGGCGGCAAAGGGGGAACAACCGAGGGCGCTGGCTCTTGCCAGAGGGGGAGGAGCGAGCCGTCAGGCAAGAGCAAGTCGCCTTTGGAAAAAGCATAATAGGACGGTTCTGTCTGCACGAGAAAACGCCCCTCCGAGTCGGAATGGCTGCAATAAGTCAAAGCGGCTGCAGTTGCCGTCGGGTCGTGAACGCTCAAGCAAACCGTTTCGCCCCTCAAAGGTTTTTTCGTCTGGGCGTTGAGGAGCCGTCTGATCACCTTAACGGTTCGCCAATGGAAACGGACGGTTTGGGAAGCGTCCGTCGCTACCCAAAGGAAGGGCTTAAAGGCTCGTAAGCCCCACGGCGCTTGAGGGTTCCACTCCCAACGGGCTTGACTTTTCGGGGGAAGGGGCAAAATGAATTGCCCTCTTTCATCGCTGCGGAAGGCAAAGACAAAAGCGGGAAGGGGCAAGGGCATCGGGAAGTCAGAGTTTTGAAGAAGCGCGATCCGCCCCACTAACCCAGCGGCAGCCTCCCCAAAGCAATCGCGCACAGACAAAAGCGTCGGTCGTGGCGGGGCAAGGGTAAGGGGAATTTGCCTCGCCTTGCCGATGTCCACCATCTTCCAAGCCCAACCTGCGTCGGGATGGAAAGCGAGGAGAAGGCATTCCTGCTCTTCAGAGGGAAGCGACAAGAGGTGAAGGTCGGCAATGCCGAAAGCGTTCGCTTGCCAAATGCCTATCATCTGCCATGTCCTTGCTATCGTCAGTCGGTAAACGATCACCCAACTGCGGCTGGCAGGTTGCCCCTGAGCGTCGGTGATTTGTGCCGTCAACAAAAGGGGACGGGCGTCACGAAGGGTGAGGCGAACGAAGGTGAAGGGATGAGTGGGCGCCCAAGTTCGCTGGATACTCTTTTGATGCCCCTTGACTGCCCAAAAACGCAGGTGCGTCGCCCTCCACCCGCCACCCATCCAAGCCTCTGGGGCAAGGCGCAGGCTTCCCGTAGCGTCGGTCGGCAGAACCCGTGGAGGTGCCAAGAAAGCGTCGTAGGCATCGCAAGGAACAATCCAAACGGTCGCTTTTGGGACGGAGCGGCGCTGTCGGTCCACCACCCGAAGGACAATTTCGCGGGCATTCAAGGAGCCAGCGAAACTCAGCAAGCCCATCGCCAGTAAGGCATAACGCATTTCAAACTCACCCCCTTTGCCGTCGGTTCACTTTGGCTTAAGGGCGTCGGGTTGGAAGATTCGCAGGTTACCATACTTGGTGTTGGCGTAAAGGGTGACCACTTTTACTCTGCCAGCCTCCAAATGAATTTTTTGCGCGTTCTTACCTTCCACCAACGGCATTTGGGGGCTGAGTAGGGCGAAGAAGTGGACGCCACGAGGGATTTGATAAGTGAAGTAGGGCGGGAAGGTAGCGAAGGCAGCGATGAGCCAATCTCCGTCGCTCAACGGCATCGCAACGGCTTGGCGAGGTGGCGCGACCGCCACTGCCCCAATGGCATCGTGGTGGCAGAGCAGTTGCAATCGCCTTTCCTTCCCCTCGCAGTTGACCGCTGTCGCCAAGACCGTCTTTTCGTCTGCCTTGTCTTGCGGGATGGCTATCGCCACGAAGAAGATAAGGACACGCTTTCGCATCTCCTGCCACTCCAAGGCTAACCGTTTTCGGGTTTCCTCGCTCACCCCTTTTGGCAAAGGGATTTCTTCAAGCACCGCTTCCCCTTGAGCGACAATCTTGCTTGTCGGTGCCTTGACAAGTAACGGCGGTAGGGAAACGCGCCAGCAACCAGAGAAGGGTTCGGCTTCTTTGGGCGGTTTCAGCCAATATCGTTGACCGTCGGGCAAGTGCAGGGCAAAAAAGGCACTGAAGAAAGGTCTTCCCTCAAGGGGCAAACCCATTTTGATCCGAAACCGCCCTTTTTGGTCGGTGACTGTCCGATGCCAATAATTGCCAGCCGCTGAAAAAAGGACAGGAGGGTGCATCTCAAGGAGCAAAGGGCAACCTGCCAACGGTTGTTGGGTTGCTGCATCCACCAGTTTCCCTGCCACTTGCGTCTCGTTTTCGTGGAACGAGATGCTCCAATGCGTCCCTGGCGAAAGGGATAAAAGCCCATTTTGGTGGCGGTAACGGCGGGCGATGTCGGGAGGCGTTTCGGCATGCCATTCCCAAGCCCCTGCGATGTCCTTCGGCAGCGGGACGGCAAGGAAGCCATCTTTGTCAGAAGCGAAAGTGAAGGGGTCAGGCGGCAGTGGGATGGGGTGAGGGAAATGGGGCAAGGCGAGGTGAACGAGTCGCCCTTTGATGCCCTCAACGGGTTCGCCAAAGCAATTTTTGAAGCGCATCGTGACAGGTTGGGCAGGCGTGAAGGGGAGGAGCAAGTCCCCTTGCAAATCAGCGAGGGGGCAAGGGCGCCACGCCCACCCCTCCTTGGGATGCCAGACGAGCAGGAGAAAGCGCCGTTCTTCCTTCTTCGTGGAGCGAAGACGAAGTGCCCCACGAACGAAGCCCTGCCCATCCGAGAAAACTGTCATCAGCCATCCCGCCATTTCTCCTGAAACCCGCAAGGCGGCAATGCCGACCCATGCCTTTGCGACGGGATTGCCCTTTTCGTTCAGCAACCGAAACTGCAAAGGCGAAGTGACAGTCGGACGAAGTTGCAAGGTGAGGGTTGGCGGGGTCAGGAGAAATGGGCGGGCAACCGATTCCCTCTGACTTTCCGCTTCCCCTTTTTGTGCCCAAATGGCAATCGTCGCTACTTTCCAACCGCTTGCTTCCCACAAGCCGCTTAAAAGGAGCGTTGCCGTTCCGTCCTTCCCTGTTCGTTGCGTTTGCGGTGGCGAAAGGAGGACGCCCCTTGGGTCGGCGGAGGCGAAAAAGACAGCCGCATCGGCGACGGGTTGGCGCGCCTCGTCTATCACCCGAACTTGGATGACCTGGGCAATTCCCTCGTTCCCTAAAAGCCCAACCATCAAAGCCAACAGCCATCCCAATCGCATCCTGAAGCACCTCCCGAACGGGTCGCCATACTTTTTGACGATTGGCAAAAAATCGGTCGTTCCATGCTGCGAGCGTCGGAAAGGAGCGATGGCGGATGGTGGACTTGACAGAACAAACGGGGTTGCCCGTTCGCTTGGTGCCTGCCGAGGAAGGTTGGCAGTTGGAATTTGGGGACGGCGTGCGGCACGAAAAGCCGTCGGCACGACGCATCACCGACATCACCGCCGTCCTCAAAAATCCCGCTGCCGACACACCCAAGACGCTTTACTGGATGTATCGCGATGTGCGGTTGCCAGAGCATGAGGCGCAAATTTTCGCCAGCGGGTTGCGTTACGACTTGACGGTTTTCAACCCTGGCGTTTTGTGTGTTGGTGGCAAGGCGCAAGAAGGCGACGAATGGAACAAAGCGGCGGGGCACTATCACCCTTACACGACGACGGGCAAAACCTTCTCCGAAGTCTATGAGGTGCTGCATGGGCGGGGCTTGTTTTTGTTGCAGTTCGTGGACGACATCTTCGCTATCCCGCCAAAGGTGACGCGGTTCGTCATCGTGGAAGTGCAAGCGGGCGATGTTGTCGTCATCCCGCCCAATTGCGCTCATCCGACGATCGTGTTGGGCGATGAGCCGTTGGTGACGGCTAACTGGGTCGCCCGCGCCTTTGACTCGCAATACACGCCCATCAAGTTGATGCGGGGCGTCGCCTACTACATCGTCAGACGGGGCGATAGTTACGCTTGGGAACGAAACCCTACCTACCTAAAAGCGCCTGAGCCAGAGCGGGTGACCGCCAGCGAGTTAGACCGATGGGGTGTGCCGACAGACGAACCGAGTTACCGCGCCTTTCTGCACCATCCTGACGCTTTCCGTTTCCTTGTGTGCCCAACTTGATTGGTCATCGCCATTCTTTCACACGACGGCGAAATCGGGCTCTTCGCCCCGCAACACTTTCAAGACTTGCTCGGCGACGACCAACGCCATGTGCTCCAAAGTTTCGGGCGTGTGGGCGGCGACATGGGGCGTGCCGAGGAAGTTGGGATGGCGGAAAATCGGATGGCTTACATCGGGCGGCTCGTCAGGAAAGACATCCAACGCCACGCCCGCCAACCGACCCAATTGCAGCGCTTCGTAAAGGGCATCCAAGTCGCACACTTCGCCCCGCGCCGTGTTGACGAGGAACGAACCCGCCTTTATCAACGCCAACCGCTCTCGGTTGATCAGGTGGCGTGTTTCGTTTGTCAAGGGCACATGGAGCGTGACGAAATCGCTTTCTCTCAGCAAGTCGTCCAAGTTCACCCTTTCCGCCCCAAAGGAAGCCACTGTTTCCGCCGACACCAATGGGTCAAAGACGAGCAACCGCATCCCGAGGGCTTGGGCGCGGCGGGCGACGGCGCGACCGACATGCCCGAAACCAATGATGCCCAGTGTCTTGCCCTGCAGTTGCACACTCCGCTCCGTCCAGCGCAAATGGTAATCGCCCCGCACCAACGCGTCGTGCCAAAACCGCAATCGTTTCGCTAATGCCAACAGCAAAGCGAGGGTGTGTTCGGCGACGGCATCGGCGTTGGCGCCGGGCGTGTAGACGACACGGATGCGACGACGCCGTGCCGCCTCTAAATCCACATTGTCCACACCGACGCCGAAACGACCGATGACCTTTAGGTGCTGGGCATTGACGAGCAAATCTTCATCCACGAAGGGCATGTTGCGCAGGATAAAAGCATCGGCATCCCGCAGGGCGTCGGCGACGGCGTTGCGGTCAATGGGGACGACTTGCACGCTCGCTTCCGCTTGCAACCGCTTGAGCGCCGTCTCAGGAAAGACGCCACACAACACGATGCGAGGCGGCATCTCTCCATGCCCCCAATGGTTCAAAATTTGCCGGGACGCCTAAGCGTCCCGGCTTTTCCCGTTCACGCCCCGACAACTTCTTTGAGGGCGGCTAAGGCAGCGTCGTAATCGGGTTCAGTTGTCACTTCGGGGACGATTTGCTTGTATCGGATGATGCCGTCCTTGTCCACAATCCAGACGGAGCGAGCCAGCAGTTTCAGTTCCTTGATGAGGACGCCGTATTTGAGCCCGAAGTCGCGGTCTTGGTAGTCGCTGAGGACTTTGATGCGGTCAATGCCGTTGGCGCCGCACCAACGCCTCTGGGCGAACGGCAAATCCACGCTGATGTTGGTGACAACGACATCGCCCGAAAGGTTTGCCGCCAGTTCGTTGAACCGACGCCCTTGTGCGTCGCAAACGGGCGTGTCCAGTGACGGCGTGACGCTAATGAGCAGCACCTTACCCGCAAAATCCTTCAGCGTCACGGGGTTCAAGTCCAAATCCACGACGCGGAAATCGGGCGCTTTCTCGCCCACCTGCAAATCGGGACCGAGCAGCGTCAGCGGGTTGCCCCGAAAGGTCACGACACCTGAACGCTCTTGCACCATTACAACCGCCTCCTTGTGGGGAATTTTTCGGGATGACAAGCCGCCACAATTATAGCGAACGGACGACAGCGAAAACGACAGCGAAAGACGAACCAAAAATGTTGGAGCGCCTCTTAGGCGCGATGGGGAAGGCGACGGCTTAAACGCCGCGACCAATTCACCGAGGTGGCTGCGATGACAACGGTGACGAAAAAGTTGCCCCGCCAATGGGTTGGGTTGGCGCTGGCAAGTTCGCTCTTTCTGCTCGCCTTACTGTTGCCCCTTCCCTTGACAGCGCCGCAGCGACGGCTCGTCGCCGTGCTGGTGTTGACTTTCACCCTTTGGGTTACCGAGGCGTTGCCTTTGCCTGTCACGGCGTTGCTGGGCGTGACGCTGTGCGTCCTTTTGGGCATCGTCCCCGCTGAGCAAGCCTTCGCCAGTTTTGGCAACCCCATCCTGTTTCTCTTTCTTGGCGCTTTTATGCTGGCGGAAGCCATCCGCGTTCACGGCTTGGATCGCCGATGGGCGGAGTGGCTTTTGGCTCGCCCGACTTTCTCCCGCTCGCCCTTTCGCTTGCTCACAGGTTTCGGCGTCGCCACTTGGGCGATGTCGGCGTGGATGAGCAACACGGCGACGACGGCGACGATTTACCCGCTAGCGTGGCAGGCGTTTCAAGAGTTGCGTCCCCGCTTGTCCAACGCTTCCGCCTTCGGGACGGCGCTGATGCTCACCTGCGCTTACGCATCGTCCATCGGTGGCATCCTAACGCCTGTCGGCACCCCGCCCAACTTGATTGGCTTGGGCTTTTTGCAAAAGTTAGCGGGGGTTTCCATCGGGTTTGTGCAGTGGATGCTCATCGCCATGCCGATTGGGTTGGCGATGTTGGTGGCGCATTTGCTTTGGGCGCGTTGGCTCTTCGGCGTGCGAGGCGGTCAACCCTTGACGATAGCGCCCGAACGGTTGAAGATGCCCCTGACCGTCGGCGAACGCAACACGGCATTTGCTTTTGGGTTGACGGTCGCCCTTTGGATGCTGACGGGGTTGCTGGCGTTGTTGCTGGGCGCCGATGCACCTTTTGTCAAGGCATGGGAGCGCCATTGCCCCGAAGCCATTCCCGCCATGCTTGGGGCGATGCTGCTCTTTTTGCTCCCCGACCATCGGCAAGAACGGCAAACCATCACTTGGAAGGAAGCCGTTCGCATTGACTGGGGCATTTTGCTGCTCTTTGGGGGCGGAATGGCGTTGGGCGATGCGATGTTTCGGACGGGCTTGGCGGAACGCATCGGCGCTGCCATCCATCAACTTCCCTTCGCCGACTCCCTTTGGGGTTTGACGGCGTGGAGCGTCGCCATCGCCGTCCTGCTCACTGAACTCGTCAGCAATGTGGCGGCGACGAACATGTTGGTGCCGATGGTCATCGCCGCCGCAAAGGAAGCCAACCTTTCACCCGTTGCGCCCGTTTTAGGAGCGACCCTCGGTTGCACCCTTGCTTTTGCTTTGCCCATCGGGACGGGTCCCAACGCCATCGTTTACGCCTCGGGCTTAGTGCCCTTTCGGCAAATGCTGCGGATGGGGTTGCTCTTGGACATCACCAGCATTGCGGTCATCTGGTTGCTGTTGCGCTTGCTTTGCCCGTTACTGGGCTTGGCGTGACTTTCACGGCGTCACGAAGCGGACGGGCAACAAGCGAACAGGTCCGAGCAAACCCGATGGACGGGGTTGCCAATCGGAAGCATCAAAGGGTTGGTAGTGGCGATTGACGAAGTTGATGTCGTAGAAGACCTTCCAAGCCACGCCCTGTCGGTCCATGTCGGCGATGCGGTTCGCCGCTAAGTTGGTCACTTCCACGACGAGGGTGTTGACACCTTGCCGCAAAAATTTGCCGACAAAAGTGCGGAAGGGTGGCGACCAAACCGTGCCGACAAATTCGCCGTTCAGCCAAAGGCGGGCGCTCTCGCACACTTGCCCTAAATCCAAAAGCCATTCATCGGCGGGCATCGTCGGCGCCATGAAGCGAACGAAATTTGCGCCAGTAAGTCGGTCAAAGTTTTGCGCCGTTCCCTGAGCCGTCCCAACCCTGGCACATCTTCGGGCAACTTCCCGACCACCAAGACCGTCGCTCCCGACCAGACCAGCATCCGCAAGCGCTCCAATGTTTGGGGCTGAAAGAAGCGGCACGGCGGGATGAAGAGGGCGCGATAAGAGTGGCGGTTGTGACCGAAAGTGATGCGACCTTGCTCGCAACGCGCCCGCATCAGCCATTCGTCCGAAACGAAGTCAAAACAGTAGCCGCGTCGCCAAAGACGCAGGGCAAGTTGGTAAGCGGGATGCGACCAGAACCAACGAGGCTGATCGTGGACGGTGAACTGACGCAAGGGCGCCTCGCCTGCTTCCTGCCAAAAATCGTGCCAAGGCAAGTAAAAGAGCAACTCGTTGTCGGGTTCGCCCGATTGCAAGGCTTTTTGAATGCGAGTGACATAGGCGTTGAAGGCAGGCAAGTCGCGCCACAAACCTGCCGACGGCGCAAAATCTACGGACGCATAAAACAGCCAACCGGGAAAGGGCGCATCGGGTGGCGAGTAGGCGATGCCGTGATAAATCAAGTGGTTGATGCCTGCGACGAAAAGCCAATCGGCGGCAGGTTTTAGTTGCGCCAAAGTCACTTGAAAATGCTCGCCAAGCCAAGTGAAGGCTTCCGCCGAGGCGAGACGACTGCCTTTCAAATGCGCCGCTGAAGACGCCAGTTTGAACATCGGCACATGCCGTTCGTCCACTTCACCGAAAGTTTCTGTCTCAGGGATGTCGGCGTCGGCGTAAAGGTCCAGCAAATTGGCGGGAGCGCCGTGCGCTTGGTTGCGAGAAAAACTGCCGTAGCGGTGACACCATGCCGTCCAGTGACGAATGTAAGCGCGATGGAGGTTGCTGACGGTTTGGCGGTAATCGTGGCGGATGCGGGCGACCAACTCGGCGTCGCCGTGCCCGAAAAGTTCGGGCAGGTAATCTCGCAAATCGTAACCGTGCTCCCGCAGGAAAGCATCGGGCAACTCGTCTGTCCAAGTGGCGCCGAAGTATTCAAAGGAGTCGTGGAAAAAGGCGCGGGGCATCGGGCTGCGATGGGTAGCGAAGGCTTCGTCAAAGCGAGCCAAGTAGTGGCGAAGGGCGTTGACAGAGTAGGGGTCAACGACCCAACCTTCGCCGCCGGGCGCTGCCCGCTTGACTTTTTGCACGGCGCTTTTTTGGACAGCGATGAAGAGGCGCCAAACACCCGACGGCGGCGTCCAGTCCAGTTTGCCCTCTTTCACCCGCCAACTCAAAACATGCCGCTCGCCTCGTTCATTGACGGCGACGATACCAACGAGTTTGCCATCGGGCAAGACGGTCAATCGTTCGCCGGCTCTCAATTGCCGTTCAGTTAACTCCAACCGTTTGGATGCCCACTCAGGCGTCACCCAAGGACCGCCAAACGGCCAACCCGTTCCCGTCGTTAAGTCCACTTCCATGCCCAGTTTGCGTGCCGTTCGGATGGTGTGAGCGAGCAAGTCCAGCCATTCGGGTGACAGGAAAGGGATGAAGCGGTCTTCGTAGCCCTTGACGCCGTAGATGGGGCAAATCTCCACGCCGCCGAAACCTGCCTCGCAATATTGGGCGAGCAAACGAGTGATGGTCGGTTTGTCCACGGCGTTGCCCAACCACCACCAACGCGCCCAAGGGCGATGGGTGCTCTCCAACGCTGACCACCACCTTTCATCGGACGGCATCGTCAACGCTTTCGCCAAGTCGTTTCAGAAACGCCTGCCTTGCACCATCTGCAATTGTGCGGCAGTCACTAAGGACGGCAGGCAAAATATCCCGTTGACATTGGCGACGAAGCGCCGCAAAGTTTTGGGGCGAGGGAAGAAAGCCATGTTGATCGCCTTCACGGATGTCTACGAGATTTTGCGGCGACAGTTCGGTGACGAGGACGCCAGGCGGTTGATGGACTTTTTCCAGCAAAACCTTGCCCGCCTCGCCACGAAGGACGACTTGGTGCAACTGGAACATCGCCTGATGTCGGAACTGGTGCACAAGGCGGACAAGGAAGACTTCGCCCGCCTTTGGGAAGTGCTGGAACGGAAGGCGGACAAAGAAGATGTCGCCGCTTTACGAGCGGAGTTGCAACGCAAAGCCGACAAAGAAGATGTCGCCCGCTTGGAGGCTGAAATCAACCGTCGTGCCCTTCAAGAGACCGTCACCCGCATTGAAGAGGAACTCAAACGGAAAGCCGACAAAGAAGATGTCGCCCGCTTGGAGGCTGAAATCAACCGTCGTGCCCTTCAAGAGACCGTCACCCGCATTGAAGAGGAACTCAAACGGAAAGCCGACAAAGAAGATGTCGCCCGCTTGGAGGCTGAAATCAACCGTCGTGCCCTTCAAGAGACCGTCACCCGCATTGAAGAGGAACTCAAGCGCAAAGCCGACAAAGAAGATGTCGCTGCTTTGCGGGCGGAGTTGCAGCGGAAAGCCGACAAAGAAGATGTCGCTGCTTTGCGGGCGGAGTTGCAGCGGAAAGCCGACAAAGAAGATGTCGCCGCTTTGCGGGCGGAGTTGCAACGGAAAGCCGACAAAGAAGATGTCGCCCGCCTTTGGGAAGTGCTGGAACGGAAGGCAGACAAAGAAGATGTCGCTGCTTTGCGGGCGGAGTTGCAGCGGAAAGCCGACAAGGAAGATGTGGCGCGCCTTTGGGAAGCGTTGGAGCGAAAGGCTGACAAGGAAGATGTCGCTCAACTGCGGGAAATGATTGTGCGGTTGGAATGGCGGATGAACTTTTACTTCGCTGTCTTGTTGCTGGTCATCTTGCTGACCAACCCGAAAGTTTGGGAATTGCTGGCGAGATTGTTGCCCTTCGTGCGCTGAAGGGGGGAAGGCTATGCGACCGCCGCCACCTAAGCCAACTATCCCACCCGAAGAGTTAGAGCGGTTGAAGCAGATGGGCGAGGAGATTTACGAACGCATCCGCCACAAAGTCGGCGACGAGGCAGCGCGAACGCTCATTGATTTCACCATCTTGGCGTGCCAACGCTTGCCGACCTTGCGGGAGATGGCGGACGCTTTGGATGGGCTGAGCAAGGGCATGCCTTTTGAGGACGCCAAGGTCATCGTCAAGTTCATCCTCTGGTGGGCGGAGCGAAAGCATGGGCTGCATTTTTCTTGATTGCTTTGCGGGCATCAGCGGCGACATGATGCTGGGCGCCCTTTTAGATGCGGGCGCGCCCCTTGACGAACTGCTATCGGGCTTGCGGACGATGCCCTTGAGCCATTGGGATTTGCGGGTGGAGCGCGTCCGCAAAGGCGCCATCGCCGCCACTTCCGTCACCATCGTCGCCGACAAGCATCACCATCACGAACGCCACCTTTCCGACATCCAGCAAATCGTCAACACTTCCCGTTTGCCCGAACCTGTCAAGGCAACAAGCCTTTCCATTTTCCGTCTCTTGGCGGAAGCGGAAGCAAAGGTGCACGGCGTCAGCCCCGACGAAGTGCATTTCCACGAAGTCGGTGCCGTTGACAGCATCGTGGACATCGTAGGGAGCGTCTATGCGTTGCATCTTTTGGGTGTGAAGGCGGTTTACGCATCGGCGGTGCCTTTTACGCGTGGGCGGGTGAAGATGGCACATGGCGAATTGCCCATCCCTGCCCCTGCGACATTGGAACTGCTCAAAGGTGTGCCGACTTACCCGCTGGACATAGACGCCGAACTCGTCACGCCGACGGGAGCAGCCTTGCTGAAAGGGTTGGCGAAAAGTTTCGGGTTGCCCCCACCCTTCACGCCCCAACGCATCGGCTATGGTGCGGGCAAGCGCGATTTGCCCTTCCCAAATGTCCTGCGGGTAATTGTCGGCGAACTGCCCGACAACTTACCGCTGCAGCGCGAACGGCTTCTCGTCGTGGAGACGAACTTGGACGACATGACGGGCGAGGTGGCGGGTTATGTGATGGAGCGACTGTTGGAAGCGGGCGCCCGCGATGTTTGGATGACGCCCGCCCAGATGAAAAAGAGCCGACCCGCCATCGTCCTTTCCGCGCTGTGCGACCCAGAAAAGTTGCCGTCCCTTTTGCCGCTGCTTTTGCGGGAAACGACGACGCTGGGCGTTCGGGTGCGAGAAGTGGAACGCCTTTGTTTGCCCCGCGAAATTTGGGAAGTCGCCACGCCCTACGGCATCGTGCGAGTGAAGGTGGCGAAGTTCGGCGACGAAATTGTCAACCTTGCCCCCGAATATGACGACTGCCGTCAACTCGCCTTGCGCTGCGGCGTCCCTTTGAAGGAAGTCATGGCAACAGCGTTAGAAGCGGCGCGCCAAAAGATGCAGGGACTTTCGGCGCCATCGGTTCAGGCAAACGAAACCCGTCAAGGTTGAAAGAGCCCCTGCAAGGTGTTGCCGAAGGTGTCGGGTTTCAGCCCCAACTCTACGGCGACCTTCGCCCACGATTTCGCCTTCTCGTAACGGGCAAACACTTCGTCGGCGGATTTGCCCACCGCTTTGGCGATGCCCAACCCGACGGTCAAACTCGTCCATGTCCATCCCTTTTGCCGCCGCTCAAGGAGCCATTTGGCGTCCACCTTGAAAAACTGGGTGAGGCGGTCAAGGACGAAACTGTCAAGGGCAGGCGCTTCCACCGTGCTTTTCTCAAACGCCGCAAGGAACGCTTGTGCCAGCGTGACAGCAGTGGCAGTGCCGATGCGTTCCGTCGCCGACCGCATTTTCGCTTCCAACTCAGGCATTGGCGCAGGCGGGACGGGCGCCGCTTTCACGGCTTCCTTGAGCACTTGCAACCCCATCCAGACTTCCATCACGACTTGCTGACCGCTGGCGTCTATCTCGGCGAGGACTTTCTCCAAGAACTCGTCCATCGGCGTCTTGGGCTTGGCAGTTTGCTCTTGCTTCGCCGCGACGAAACCAGCGGCAAACCCTAAGACGGCAGCGAACAAAACGACCGACCAACGCATGGCGCGTCACCTCCGCTTTTGGGTTTGTCACCGCAGGAACCAAAGCCCGACGGCAACAAAGGCAAAGTAAAGGGCGACCGCCCATCCGACGACGGGCAAAAACGCCGTCAAATGCAACGCCAAAGCCCCTGTCATCGCCATGATCAGCGGGTTCAGTTCCGCCGTCGTCGCCGATGGGTTTGCCCCGACGGCGAACAACCGCTCCCCGATGAAATGGGCGACAGCGACCCAACCGACGAGCCAAAGCGTCAACAACGCCAGCAAGCAAAGGACGGCGAGAAGCCCCGCAGGTTGAACCGTCTTGCCCACTTGACCGAGCAAAGTGGCGGCGATGACCAGCGCTAAGGTGACGACGATGCCGATGAAGAAGGCGGTCAGATGTCGTTGCCGAACGACTTGCAATTTCCGTCGCATCCAGTCGGGCGCCAAAGCCGTGATGAGGGCGACCCATCCTGCGATGGCGAGGTAACTGAGGACAGCGAGAAAGAAGAGACCGATGATGCCGACCGACTGCGCCATTTGTTCTACGGCTTTCGTCTGCTGGGCGGCGACGGGCGTGACAAATGCAACGGTGATGCTAAGCCAACGAAGGCGCATCGTTTTTGCCCCCTTTCACACCGAGCGCAAAAGCCAATCCCAAACTTGGCGAACCCATTCAGCAGGCACCATCGGGAAACTGACGGCGCTGGTGAGCCAAACGGTTAAGCGGTGGGCGAAGGAAGTCAGCGACCAATCCACCAACTTGACCACTCCCACACAGCCGACGACCGTCAACAGCCACGAAACTGCCAAGCCCTGCCAAGGGAGGGTGGGCGAGGCGAGGGTTTGTCGGCGTTGACGCCAACGGCGTTCCCATTGCGGCGAAACTTGGGACGGCAACGCATCCGCCAACCATTCAGCGATGCTCTGCCATTCAGCAACGACTCGTTGACAATCGGGGCAAGTTCGCCAATGCGCTTGCGCCAACAACGCTGTCTCTTCATCGGCGTCGCCATCCAGCCATTCGTGCAAGGTTCGTCGCCAGCGACGGCATTCCGCACTCATAGCCATCCCACCTTTTTGAAGTAGCGCCGTAAGGCTTCCCGACCGCGAAAGAGCCACGCTTTCACCGTCCCCGTCGGCACGCCCAAAGCGTCAGCGATTTCCGCGACACTTAGCCCTTCGCCGTAGCGCAAGAGCAACGCAGCCCGCTGATAGGGCGGCAATTGGGCAAGTGCTTGTCGCACTTGACGCTTCCGTTCCTTCGCCCACCACTCGCTTTCGGGATCGGGCAGCGTCAAAGCCGATGGCAAATCGCTTTCGTCATCCGTTTCGTCCTGCTCCAACGGGACGAAGGTGATGGCGTTGCGCCGTTCCAAAGCATTCAAGCAAAGGCGTGTCGTGATGGTCATCAGCCAAGCCGAAAAAGAGCCGCGCTTTGGGTCAAAGAGCGACAGGCGGGTGAAAGCGCGCAGGAAAGCATCCTGCGCCAAATCTTCCGCCCAATCGGCATCGCCCAACAAGTGCAGTGCCAACCCGTAAATGCGGTCACGGTAGCGCCGCACCAATTCGTCAAACGCCGTCAAATCGCCATCTAAACAGCGCCGCACTAGTTCGGCGTCATCCATCCCTTTCGCCCCCGACGGGATTTACAAGACACGCCCCCAAAAGGTTGCACCACCCTGACGCCCAAAGTTTTCGGTTCGGCAGCGGTTTCCCGATGCGCCTCTAAAGGTGGCGTGCCAACATTGTTGCCGCCGAAAAGGAGGCGAGGAAGATGCCGACGAAGGAGCAAGTGATAGAGGCGCTCAAGGAATGCTATGACCCCGAAATTGGCATCAACATCGTGGACTTGGGCTTGATTTACGGCGTGGACATTGACGAGGCGACGGGCAAGGTCAAAGTCACCTTCACCTTGACTTCGCCTTTCTGCCCGCTGGGCGAAGACTTGGTGGAGTGCATCCGCTTGCGGGTCGGTTCGCTGGAGGGCGTCAAGGAAGTGGAATACGAGTTGACCTTTGACCCACCTTGGACGCCCCAGATGGCGACGGAAGAGGGCAAAACACTCCTGCGCCTGATGGGCGTGCCGATTTGAGGGAAGTGGTGAAGGAGCCGTGCCAGAGGTTGAATTTGCGCGGGAAACTTTGGCGTTTGTCCAATTCTTTCTGCGCATGGGCGTGACCAATGTGTGGATTTACAGGATGCTAATAGGGCGGCTGTATTATGCTGGGCATCACTTAGGACGGCGTTTGTTGATGGAGGCAGGGATGTCGCCTGACCAATGGCGAGCCAATGTTCATCGGCAAGTGCTTCAAGAGTTGCAACGCCACTTCGTCCTGACAGGGCGAATGAGCCAAGAGGCGTTGGACGCCCTGAGCGAGTTGCGCCAACTTCGGCGCACCGCAGATTATGACTTGGTTCGCTTAATCCGCTTGCGAAATGTGCGCCATGCGTTAGCGCTATTCGTCCGATTTGCCGACGAGGCTTTCCAAATCTTGGGGGTGAGTTAAATGGAGCGAGAAGACCTTCAACGGATGGTCGTGCAAATTGTGCGGGAGGAGATGGGCGACTACCTTGAGGGCGTGGAGTTGGCAGGTCCTTATGAAGACGAAGACCTTGCCATCGTCGTCAAACTCCGCAAGGAGCCTGCCGATTTTGAGGAGCGCAACAAGCGGATGCGGCGACGGATAGACGCTTTAGGGCATGATGTCAACATCTTCGTGGAGTTTCTTGACGCAGAGACCATCACCGTTTGACTTGGGGTGAGGGAAATGTTGCAAGGGAAGCGAGGGATTGTGTTCGGCGTGGCGAACGAATACAGCATCGCTTGGGCGATCGCCAAGGCGGCTCACGAACACGGCGCCCAACTCGCCATCACTTACCAAAACGAGCGGTTTGAGGAGACTGTCCGCCAACTTGCCCGCACCCTGAACGAACCGTTGGTGTTGCGGTGTGATGTCAGTGAGGACGAACAAATTGAGCGCGTCTACGACACCATCGCCCAAGAGTGGGGCAAGTTGGATTTCGTCGTCCACAGCATCGCTTTCGCCCCCCGAACGGCGTTGGAAGGCAAATTCCTTGAGACGAGCCGCGCCGATTTTTTGCTTGCCCACGACATCAGCGTTTACTCCTTCATCGCCGTCACCCGCCACGCCGTCCCGCTTATGACCGATGGCGGGAGCGTTTTGACGCTGACTTACTTGGGCAGTGAGCGGGCGGTGCCAGGCTACAATGTGATGGGCGTTTGCAAAGCAGCGTTGGAAGCCTGTGTCCGCTATTTGGCGGCAGAGTTGGGCGAACGCAACATCCGCGTCAACGCCCTTTCGCCAGGTCCCATCAAGACGCTGGCGGCACGGGGCATCCCCGGCTTCACGAAAATGCTGGACATCATGAGGGAGCGAGCGCCGCTACGCCGCAGCACGACGCAAGAGGAAGTCGGCAAACTTGCGGTCGTTTTGCTCAGCGATTACGCTTCCGCCGTCACGGGCGAAATCGTCTACTTGGACTGCGGTTACCACATCATGGGCATGTGAACGCAGGTGACGGCGATGGGACGACAAATCCTTTGGGCGCCATGGAGGTTGGCGTATGTGACGACGGCGAACGAGCAAAAGGGTTGCATCTTTTGCGAGAAGCCCCGCGAAGGGCGCGACCGCGAAAACTACATCGTCGCCCGCTTCCCCCGCACTTTCGTCATCTTGAACGCTTTCCCTTACAACAACGGGCACTTGATGGTCGTGCCCTACCGCCATGTGCCCAGTTTGACGGAGTTAAGGGATGAGGAACTGGCGGAGTTGATGAAGGTCACGCAAATCGCCGAACAAGTTTTGAGGGAAGCCTTCCAACCGCAAGGCTTCAACATCGGGTTGAATTTGGGGCGCTGTGCGGGAGCGGGCATTGACGAGCACTTGCACATCCACATCGTCCCCCGCTGGCACGGCGACACCAACTTCATGCCCGTCATCGCCGAAACGAAAGTTCTCCCCGAACTACTCCAGCAAACTTACGAGCGCCTTCAACCGCTTTTCGCCCGCTTTCAGTTGTGACCATTGGAAGCCATTAGAGGTTCTTTGCCCACAGCCACCAGTTGAAGGGGCAAGCGAGCGCCCATGCGAGGACGACGCTTTCTATCGGCGGAAACCAACTTCCCTTGAAATCCGCTGCCATCGCCCAAACTCCCAAAGTGCCGACGGACAACGCAACGGCAATTTGCGCTACCGCTGTCACAAGCCATCGGCTTTGAGGGAGCGATTCGCTTGCCCGTCGCCCCTTCCGCCATCGTCGTCGGAAATACCAACCGCCCAAGCCCCAAAGCCCAAAACCGAGCAGGGTCACCACCTGCCCCGTCGCCCAAAGTTCGGCAGCGACTGAAAGGCGCGCCCGCAGCCAATGGTAGCCCACTTCCGAGTGGCGGGCATCATAGAGGGCGGCGCAATGCCCCTTGCGCAAGGCATCCAACACTTTCGCTGGCGTCGTCGCTTCCGCAGGCAACACCGTCGCCACCTTCAGCATGTTGCCCGCCCGAAAATCCAAGTTGCCCACAACGGTCAAACGATGTCGCCGACACAACTGCCGCAAAAGGGCGTCGGCGAGGGCACCGCTGTTGGCAACCTCAAATCCATCCACGCCCCAAGCCACCAGTTCGGCATACGAATGGCGTCCCGTCCAAGCGTGGGCAGGGATGGCGAGGCTGCCAAGGCGTTTGGCGAGTCGGATGGCTTTAGGCACATCCGCCTGCGATGGCGTCACATCGCGGCGGAGACCCAAAAGCAAAAGGTGCGTCTTGCCCCGAAACTCTTCGCCCGTCACGACGACGAGGGGCAACCGTCGGCGTCGGACGAACGCTTCCGCCCTCAAACTGCCTTTCACGGTGTTGCTATCGGAGATGGCGACGACACGATAGCCCTTTCGCCAATGCCAAAGGACAAGGCGTTCGGGCGACAAAACGCCGCCTGACGAAAGGTTGGAGTGGGCGTGAAAGTTCGCCAACACGAAGGGAGCGTCAGCAGGGACGGACCAGCGCGTCCCATACGGGATGACCGTGAGCAGCCACATCATCGCCACATGCAACCCCGTCAGCGTCAGCAAAGTGTTGGCGGCTGCCAGCATAGCGGCAAAAAAGCGTTGCCACCAGAGGCGACGGCATCGCCAAAAAATTGTCAAGCCCACCAACAAAGCGATGGCAGCATAAATCATCGCCGTGAATTTGGCGTGGGGCGCATCGCTGACCAAAGCGTCCAGCCAACGCAAGGGCTCTAACGGGGCGAACCACCAAGGCAGTGGCGTTAACTCCAAGCGCGCCATTTGCGCCGCCAACTTTCCTAACCGTTCGCCTTCTGGTGTCGTCGCAAACCATGCCAA
>Ga0079997_116290_pt1 | contig 35874 bp, 41 predicted proteins | sample PerSpoCPS_CMetaG_FD_69200 | JGI IMG/M metagenome (GOLD analysis project Ga0079997, IMG submission 69200) | Archaeal communities from Yellowstone National Park, Wyoming, USA - Perpetual Spouter C (PS_C) MetaG (SPADES assembly) (version 2) | ecosystem: Environmental > Aquatic > Thermal springs >... | reverse complement strand
TTGGTGTGGAGTGGCTATTGTGCGTGGGGTGGGTGGACAGGGGGTGCGCGTTGGGGCGGGTGTCGGGGGCGTGCGCGGTGGACTTTTCGGGATGTGTTGTGGAGCGTGCGGTGTGAGTTGTGGGGAATAGATGGCGGGTTATGGGGTGGTGGGGTATGTGGGGATGAAGAGCCGAAAAATGGCGGTGTGGGGTGGTGTCGGGATGTGGATGTGGTGTTGAGTTGGTTGTGTGCGTTTCGGTTGTGAGGGTTTGGTTGTGTTTTGGGGTGGTTGTGTGGTTTTGGGGTGCAGTTTTTGGGTGGGCTTTTGGCTGTCCGAGAGCCTGCGGGGTGTGTTCACGCCTGCTCGAAATGGCAGACTTCAGGGGCAGACTTGAGGTCTGCCACGCACTTATGGCGGCGGTTGCTGAAGCAAGGGCGCGCGCTGTGTGCAGTGGTGGTCGATGAAACGAACCACCCCGTGGCGTTTGGTTTGAGCACCTTCATCTCCAACGAGTTCCGTGCGATGCTGATGGAGGGTGGTCTTCCCCCGATGGGGATGGCGCTGCAGCTATGGGCGGGGCGTGACAGCATTTTGCGTTCCGATGCGATTCAGCGTGCCCATCAAGGTGAGGGACTGAACCTTTTGGGCTTCTATGGCTGGCGCACCGATTTGCCGCCTGACGCGCTGAAGCGTGCGCATGCTATGCTCTGGGCAAGCTTCGTGCCGCTGCATCGAGGCTATCACTTGCGGTCGTTTCTGAAAGAGGTTTATGGGGAGCAGGAGCGTGAACGCTATACGCGGGTGGGTTTTACCATCTATTGGCAGCGACCTGCCGTGCATATAGTGCCGCCGCGCTATTTGGTGGGCATAGAGCGCGACGCGGTAGATTACGCCTCGCCTCTGGGGGCGCTTTTCCAAGCTGCAGCGCCCGCTTTTACTCTGAGCCGTCGCCAGCGGGAAATCTGTCAACTGGGCTACCTGTTGCGACTGACGAATACCCAGATAGCCCAGTGCTTGGGCATCGATGTCGACACGGTCTATGTGCACTGGTCTCGGCTGGCAAAGCGGCTGAACTTGCAGGGTTTGCCCTCGGAGGCTCATGGTCGCGGTGCCGTTATGCGCTGTGTAGCCCATCACCCGGAGCTAATCTATCCCCTGCTTATTCACACACGATTCTATCATCAGCCGCATCTGGCGCATCAGCACCCTCTCCCTGTGCTGGAGAATTTGCCTGCGACGGCACTGGTGCAGGCGGCGACGCAGGCTGCACCCGTGCTGTCTGGTGGGGATGCCGACTGAAAATCCGCCGCGCTCTACTTGTTGCCCACCACGCTGGGAATGGTGCAGAGGGTGTAGGGCTGGTTGCCGTCGCGGTAGGTGAGTTCGGCGAAGAGGGCGAGGTTCGCATCTTGGGGTAGCTCGATGGTAGCGACCCATTCGCGTCCCTCACGGCTCGCTTCCACTGGCTCCCAGCGCGACGGGCGGAAATCGAGGCTGTTCGAACGCGCCACCCACACCTGCACGCGCTCCGGCGAGCGGTCGGTGCGCACGCGATAACGCACCCGATTGTTTTCACGCGTCGCGCTGCCCTCCACCTGATGTGGGAACTCCAAATCGCCCACCGCCATCTTGTAAAACGCCACCATGCTGTTCAGCACGCGTTCGTAATCGCCCAGCCCGTGCCCGCCGTTGGGTACATAAAGGGCGTATTTGCGGCGCGAAGGCAAGTCGTTAAAGTAAAACTGCGCGGCGTCAATCACCCAGTAGGGGTCGTTCGCACCGTTGATAATGAGGATGGGCATGGTGTAGCGCTCGCGATAGAAGTAGGGGTCCACCATCGAGACCAGCTTGCGCCCGCGCTCGGAGTTCATCAGCGTCATCAGGTTGCGCTCCGAGTATTCTGAAATCTGCTCGCTGTATTTGCCCCAAGTTTTGAGTTGATGGGGCATCTGGGCGAAAAAGTTCAGGTTATCGAACACCATGGGGGCGATGGCACGCACCCGATGGTCGACTGCCGCGGTGAGCCATGTGGTCCAGCCGCGCTTGGACGCGCCCGTCACCAGAAAGTCTTTGACACGGATGCCCCACTCTTTCTGGGCAAAGGTTTGGATGGTGTCCATCGCGCGCACGGCGGATTTGACCATCGGGAAGAGCAGCGGCCAGGTCTCATCGCCCGTGTCGTGATACTGCACGAAGGTATGGGCGATGAGGTTATCTTCCACAAGGTCGGGGCGAATCAGGGGTTGGTTGGGCACATCGTGCAGCACGGCGGCAATCGCGCCCGCCCGCTCGGCAGCCCGCGCAATCAGTTGTAGCTCGCCGCGTCCGTCGCCACTGCCCGTGATATACAGGATTGCCGTTTCGGGGTGGCGCACCTCCGGCGGCTTCACGATGCGTAGGCGGTGTCGCCAGGTGAACTCGCGCCACCGCTGCGAAATCAGCGTGATTTCCACGAACAGGCTGTTCTGCACCTTGCCCTCCAGCGTCTTGCTCCATTCGTAAACCGATTCGGCTTTCACATAGCCGGGCAGATCGGCATAGGCGCTGGTCAAGGTGACCAGGAGAATCCCAATCCACAGTGTTGTTCGCATCGTCCGTCCTCCCATCGGGTATAAATAAAGATTACCATGCCAGAGATCCTGATGACGCCGGAGGGTTATGCGCGTTTGAAACGCGAGTTGGAGGAGTTGAAGACGGTGAAGCGGCGCGAGATTGCGGAGCGGCTGCGTCAGGCGCGGGCATTAGGCGACCTGAGCGAGAATTTCGACTATCAGGATGCCCGTCGCCAGCAGGCGATGCTGGAGGGGCGCATCCGCGATTTGGAGTATGTGCTGCAGCGGGCGCGTGTGGTGGAGCGACCCGACCATGCGGGCGAGACGGTGCATCTGGGTGCGCGCGTGCGCCTGCGCGACCTCGACAGCGGACGCCAGCGCGAGATTACCCTCGTCGGCTCCTTCGAAGCAGACCCACTGCAGGACCGCATCTCCATCGTCTCGCCGTTAGGCGAAGCGTTGCTGGGCAAATCAGTAGGCGATGTGGTGGAAGTGCAGACCCCAAAGGGACTTGTGCGCTATCAGATCGAGGCGGTGGAATAAACCATGTATCAACCCTTGCAACTGAAAGCAGTGGCGCAACACATCCGTGAGGAGCTGGCGCGTCCTGACGCCGATCCCTGGCTTTGGATTCGCCAATTTCTGGACGATTTTTACCACGCCGCACCCGAGACACGCGCTGCCATGATTGCCGAACGCCCTGAGTTGACAGGCGATTGCCGATTCGATGCCTATCTGGCGGCACTGGCGGAATATCTTGCGGTGCATTATGCACTGCCCGTGCCCGCTTGGGTGGAGGAGCCAGAGCGGTTTCTGGAGCAATGGTGGTTCCCCACCCAGTTTCGGAGCTTGCATGCAATCGCCCTTGTGCAAAGCCCCGCCTCCTTCCGCCGCCGCGGGATCTTTGTGGATCAAACCGAGTTCCAGAGGTGTTAGCAGGTGGACAGAGAGACGATTCTGGAAGCATTGCGAGCATCAGTATCTATCCAGAAACGCAGATTCTCCCTAAAACCCGCTTCATGCTGGAGGAGATTCTGGGTAGCTGAGCCGTATTCGGCAGGACATGGAGGGAACGGGGCGAATTTGGCATAAGCGGAGGGAAACGCTATGGCACGAGTGACTTTGCTGATAGGGCTGACGAACGGGCTGGAAATCGATTGCCCAATTAATTCGCGCGAGGAGGCGGAACAGGTGCTGAATCAGCTGCGCACCTCCGAGCAGTTAGTGCGCCTGCCCGGTGTCTGCTATGTGCGCCATTCGGGTTCCACCGAGCTGGGCGCACGCGGGGTTGTGGATGTCCATCCAGAGCATGTGACCTACACGCAGATACTGGGGGTGGAAGAGTAGAGCCGATTGCCTGCAACGGGGTGAGGGAAGGCGCGGCATGCCGTGCCCTTACTGCCAGATGGTTTGCTCGCGGGCAGGTCCGACCGAAATCAGGCGGATCGGCACGCCGACATACCGTTCGATGAAAGCGAGATATCGCTGGGCGTTAGGGGGCAGTTCCTCACGGTGGCGGCAGTCGCCAATCTCTTCCTGCCAGCCGGGCAGCTCCTCATAGATAGGCTCACAGCGCGCCAGTGTGAAGCCATCGGCGACAAACCGCTCGGTGTAGGCTCCATCGAGGCGATAGGCGACACAGACGCGCAGAGTCGGTAGCCCTGATAGCACATCCAGCAGGGTGATGGCGAGCGCAGTAAAGCCGTTGAGCCGAGCGGCATAGCGCAACGCCACCAGATCGAGCCAGCCACAGCGCCGTGCCCTGCCAGTGGTGGTGCCATATTCGCGTCCGCGCTCGCGAATATAGTCGCCCTGTTCGTCCGCCAGCTCGGTGGGGAATGGTCCTTCGCCCACGCGCGTGGTGTATGCCTTTGCCACGCCCCAGACTTCATCCAAGCAGCGCGGTGGGATGCCCGTGCCCAAGCATGCCCCTGCCGCTACCGGGTGCGACGAGGTGACATAGGGATAGGTGCCGTAGTCGAGGTCGAGCAGAGTGCCTTGCGCCCCCTCCATCAGGATGTTTTTGCCTGCTGCAAGGGCGTCTTGGAGCAGGGCAGGCACATCGGTGAATTGGTCGCGCCACCGCGCTCCGTAGTGCAACCATTCCGCCGCTAACGCCTCCAGATCGAGGGGTTCGGTCTCGTAGACGCGCTGAAACAGGGCGTTGCGCTGTTCGAGGGCGCGCCGCAGGCGGGCACGGAAGCGGTCAGGGTCTAACAGGTCTGCGATGCGCAGCCCGATTCGGGCAGCCTTGTCGGCATAGGTGGGTCCGATGCCGCGGCGCGTGGTGCCGATGCGTCCCTCGGTGCGTGCCTCCTCCAGCTCGTCCAGTCGGCGATGATAGGGCAGCACGAGGTGCGCGCCCAGCCCGATGCGCAATCGCCCGATGTCGATACCTTGCTCGCGCAGCGTGTTCACCTCCGCCTCCAGGGCGCGCAGGTCAATCACCACGCCATCCGCTATCACGGGCGTCACTTGGGGGTGCAAGATGCCAGAGGGGATGAGGTGGAACTTGAAGGTGTGTCCATCGGTGCAGACGGTGTGCCCGGCGTTGCTACCCCCGGCGTAGCGCACCACGAACTCGGCATCTTGGGCGAGCAGGTCCACAACCTTTCCCTTCGCCTCGTCGCCCCACTGGGCTCCGACGACCACCCGAACCGCCACGCGATGCCTCCCTCGAGACGCTGGGGCTATGGCAGCGAGTTAGCTGCGCTCTGCCAGCCAGCGCGGGATGCGCTCCTGAACCGCCTGCACCTGTTTCAGCCCACGCTGATAGGCGCGCTCGGCACGGTACTCCGGTTGCGCATAACGCTCCTGGACACGCCGATAGACCGCTACTGCCGTGATAGCCGCGGTAATCACGGCGGCGCCTATCATCCAGCCGTACCAGCAGCGCGTGCGACCTTCAGAGTTGATAGCGGCTTTCACCATCCTCACCTGTCTCGCGTGCGCGGAAAATCCGCCGCACAAAGGCTAACAGCTCTTGCGGGTTGAAGGGCTTCGTCAGATACATATCGACGCCCTCTTGATACCCGCGAAACACATCCATATCCTGCGCCTTCGCGGTGAGCATAATCACGGGCAGTTCCGCCGTTTCGGGGTTCCGCCTCAGATGGCGCAGCACCTCGAAGCCGTCCATATAGGGCATCATCACATCCAGCACGACCAGATCGGGCTTTTCCGAAGCCACTTTCTCCAGGGCTTCCTTCCCGTCGTGCGCGGTGACGACTGTATAGCCCTGACGCTCCAAGTTCACCTGTATCAGGCGCACGATATGCCGCTCATCATCTACGACCAGAATCTTCTTCATTCGGCTTCCTCCATCCGATTCTATTGTACCCCATTCGCAGCGATGGTCGCTGTTCCTTCTGTCGGCATAGGGGAGCGCCAGGTTCCCAAAGGGATTATAGGCATACGGGCGCCATTTTTATAGCAACAGCTCGATGGCTACGGAGGTGCTCCCCAGATGGCATAGCACAGACAGCAGCCGTACAGACCGGTTTGCTGGATGTGGTCGCGTGTGGTGCCGCAGAAGGGGCATTGCACGCGCGCGGTGGGTTGGGGGCGAAGTTGCTGGAGCCATCGGCTCAAGGGTGCGCCCAGCACCCTCCGTTCATGGCGCCGGGCGCACGCTTGACAAAGCAGCAGATCGCCCGTTCCAGCACGGACACGCAGCCACGCCGTCGCGCCACACACGGCACAGATCATCGCACGCCCGCTGCCACCGGCACCCCGATCTCGCGTGTGCGCTGCTGGAACTCCCGAATGATACGCCGCGTCAGCTCGCCCGGCTTGCCATCCCCTATCGGGCGACCATCGAGCGAAATCATCGGGATAATCTCCGCCGCAGTGCCCGTCAGGAACGCCTCATCGGCGGTATACACATCATGCAGGGTCAGCCAATCTTCGCGTATCGGAATGCCCACATCACGCGCAATCTCGATCACCGTCTGGCGCGTAATCCCTTTCAGAATTCCACAGGCAGGATGAGGAGTGCGCAGCACGCCGTCGTGCACGATGAAGAGGTTGTCGCCCGTTGCCTCTGCCACATAGCCCTGCGCATTCAGCATCAGCCCCTCGCCTGCACCTTGCCGATTCGCCTCTATCTTCGCCTGAATGTTGCTTACATAGCGCCCAATCGACTTGATGCGGGGATCCAACGAATCGGGTGTCGGCACGCGCGTAGACACCGTCACCACATGCAGCCCGGTCTCATACAGCTCCGGGGGATAGAGCGCAAGGCGCGTGACGGCAATCATCACATTGGGTGTCTGGTCGATGTTCTGCGGGTTCAGTCCGATACCCGTGCCGCGCGAAACGGTCACGCGGATATAGGCGTTCTCCGCGCCCGAAGCCTCCACCGTGTCGATAATCCGTTGCTTCAGCTCCTCATAAGGGATCACGCCTCGGATGTCCAAATGGTGGAGACCATCATAGAGCCGGTGCAGATGCTCATCCAGGCGAAAGATTCGGCGATTATACAGGCGGATACCCTCGAACACCCCGTCACCATACAGGTAAGCGTGGTCGAAGACGGGGATACGCGCATCCTGCAGAGGCATCAAAGTGCCGTTCCAGTTGACCATCATCTGCATCGTCGCATAGTCCTCCTCATGAGGGATTATACCGCACCGAACGCCCTGAGTGGGCATATTAAAAGCGGCGATGGGGGGCAATCCCATCCGGTATAGGTGGCGCTGTGGTTGTCCGAGTGTGGCTGCATGAGAGAAACCAATAGTGTTATGGGCGGCGCAGGATGCAGTAGAGGTTGTTGGTGAGATATTCGGTCAGGAAGGGAATGCGGGCAAGCAGCGCAAACAAGCGCAGCACCGGGTGGCGGCTGTTATTCGGCTTGAAAAAGAGAATCTCGAAGCCCGATTGCTCCAGAATGCGTTTGTAATCGGCAAAGGCGAGCATGTTCATGCCCAAATCGCGATAAGAATGCAGTTCGCGTCCGAGTTTGCGGCTAAGCCACCGCATAGCGGTCTGTTGGGGCACGATGAGGTGCGCCCATGGCAGATTGATGCCGAAGATGCGCTTCAGGTGGTCGTGGTCGCCGAAGGGGCTGTTCCATAGCGGTCCGATGGCGGCGTAGAGCAGCCCGCCCGGCTTGAGACGCTTGTACATCTCGTGTAGCACGCCCTCCAGATCCATCACATGTTCGAAAGTATCCTTGGAGGTCATCAGGTCGAAGTCGCCCTCGTCCAGCGCGGCAATATCGATACAGTGGAATTCGACGCGCCCGACTAAATGGGGGTAGTTCTGGTGCAAGTTGTGTTGGGCGAATTCGATAAGGCGTGCGTTGATATCGACGCCGACCACGCGGGCAGCACCCGCTTGTGCCATATCGATGCAGAGGCTGCCGTGTCCGCAACCGAGGTCCAGCACCTTTTTGCCGCGCAGGTCAGGGCGCCCACCCAGCCGATTCCAAAAACGGGGGTTTTCCCATTCCCCACGACGAAAATAGTCCAGATCAGCTTTCTTCAATTCCATCATTTTCTTCATTTAAAATCTGATATAAAGTGTCGCGAAGCATAGGCAATTCATTGATAATGATGTCCCATACAATTTCTTCATCGATGGCGAAGTAGCCGTGGATGAGCCGATTCCGCAAACCTACAATTTGTGCCCAGGGTACATTCGGATACCGTGCCTGAATCCCATCAGGCACATGGCGTGCTGCTTCGCCTATAACCTCTAAATTGCGCACGACAGCATCTACGGTCTTACTATCTTGTATGAAAGTATCATAAGTCATTCCACGCACATAATGCTCGATCTTATTGATGCACTCCAGTATATCGTTCAGCAGCAAGCGCCAGTCGCGATTAGACATAGATTAAATCCTCCTGGATCTGCTCCCAGAGGCGTGGTTTGCGGCGGAATGCACCTGGGGTGAGCAAATCTACCTTGACACCCAGAATCGATTCCAAGTAGTCCCATAGTTCAAAGAAGCGGAGTCCGATGGGTTTCTCCAAATGTACAAGCAGGTCTAAGTCGCTTTGGAGTGTTTGCTCGCCGCGTGCATAGGAGCCAAAGAGAGCTATTTTCTGGACGCCATATCGCTGCGCCAGCTCGGCTCGATGTGCCTGTAAAATGCTCCTAATCTCCTCAGCGGTTTTGATGCCCATAACTCCTCACGGGAAGCATATCGCCCTTCTCTTTATCTTACCCTATTCATAGCGGCGCAGCATCTGTTCGGCTTCCTCGCGGGTGACCAGCACTTGGCGCGGTTTGGCGCCGTCCAGCGGTCCGACGATGCCGCGTCGTTCCATCAGGTCGAGCAGGCGGGCAGCCCGCCCATAGCCGATTTTGAAGCGTCGCTGCAGCATCGAGGTGGACGCCTGCCCGTGTGCCACCACCAGTCGCACCGCTGCAGGATAGAGTTCGTCCTCCTCCTCGTCCTCGTCGTACAGTCCGGGCACCGGCTCGAATTCCGATGGTTGCAGCAGGTAGACGGGCGATTCTTGCGCGCGCCAGAAGTCGACCAGGGCTTCGATCTCGGCTTCCGAGATGTAGCAGCCCTGAATGCGCGTGGGCTTGGCGGCATCGATGGGCAGGAAGAGCATATCGCCCCGCCCCAGCAGGCGTTCCGCACCGTTCATGTCTAAAATGGTGCGGCTGTCCACTTGGCTGGAGACGGCAAAGGCGATTCGGCTGGCGATGTTCGCTTTGATGGTGCCGGTAATCACATCGACGGAGGGTCGCTGGGTGGCGACCACCAGATGGATGCCTGTGGCGCGTGCCAGCTGCGCCAGTCGGCAGATGGAGGTTTCGATCTCGGCTGCCGCCTGCATCATGAGGTCTGCCAGCTCATCGATAATCACAACGATGTAGGGCAAGCGTTCCGCTTCGGGCACGCGCTCGTTGTAGCCTTGGATATTGCGCACACCTGTGTTGGCGAACAGGTCGTAGCGATGGTCCATCTCCTTGAGGATGGCGCGCAGCGCGCCCGCTGCTTGCTTCACATCGCGCACCACAGGGCACATCAGGTGCGGGATGCCGTCGAACAGCGACAGCTCCACCCGCTTGGGGTCAATCAGCACGAGTCGCACCTCGCGCGGTGTGGCGCGGAACAGCAAGCAGGCAATCATCGAAAGCAGGCACATGCTCTTGCCCGAGTTCGTCGCACCGCCAATAAGCAGGTGGGGTAGTCGCGCCAAATCGGTGTATTTGGGCGTGCCTGCCACATCTTTGCCCAGCGCGATGGTCAGCAGGCTGGGCGAACTCCAGAACTCCTCCCGCTCGATAACCTCCCGCAGGGTCACGATTTGCGGGCGGTCGTTGGGCACTTCCACGCCAATCGCGCTTTTGCCGGGGATGGGGGCTTCCACCCGCACGGCAATCGCTGCCAGCGCCATCGCCAAGTTATCTGCCAGATTGACCACCTTGCTGACCTTGATGCCGGGATCGAGCTGGATTTCGTACCGGGTGACGGTGGGTCCGTGCGCCACCTCGACCACATTTGCGCCGATACCGAAATCTTCCAGCGTGCGCTCCAGCACCTCGATTTTTTCTTTCAGCTCTGCTTGTGTGCGCTTGGGTGGGGGTGCTGGCTCGCGCAGCAGGGAGATGGGTGGCAGGGTGTAGTGTCCTTCGCTGGCAGGTGGCGGTGTAGGGAGAGAGTGGGTTTCACGCGCGGCGGGTGTTGCGCTTCGCTCCGTTGCGGGCGGCACCTCGCTCTTGCGTTCCGGCTCACGGGTGGATGTCTGGGTGCTGCTCTCTAACGGAGGGCGTGGCAGTGGGCGGGCGGCATGGCGCTCCTGCTTGCGTTTGAGCGCGTGGCTGGCTTTCTCCACTGTAGCGGAGGTGGCACCTGCCACCGCATGGGTGGCGATGGTGGCACCGCGCCAGCCCGTCCAAAGCAACCGCCATACACCGCGCAGCACGCTAATCAACGGCAGGTTGAACATCATGAGGATGCCCAGCACGGCGAGTGCGCCCAGTGCCACTTTACGCGCCTCGCCCAGTGCCGTCTGGAAGAGGAAACCAATCACGGCGCCCAGGTAGCCACCGGTGGCTTTCAGCGCGCCCGGATGGAACCAGTCGCCCGATTTCGATTCGGGCTGCGCCATCCAGCCGAGCAGCACGCCATAAATGAGCAAACCGCCGCCGATGACCTCGGGGAGCGAAAGCTTGCCATAACCGAACACCAGCGCGCCCGCTGCCAGCCACAGCACCACCGGCAGCAGATAGGCGCCGTTGCCGAAGAGCAGACGCAGACCGTCCCGCAGCGCACCGCCCAGCACCCCGCTGTTCGGCACGGTCAGGCTAAACAGCACCACCAACCCGATTGCTGCCAACACGATGGCGATGCGGTCATAAAACGACTGCGAACGCTCCTTGGGCAGCTCCGCTGCCCGTCGTGTTGCCGCCTTGCCTTTCGCGCCCGTTTTGGTATCTCGCTTCTTCGCCATAGCTTCCACCGGGCAGATGTTGCGCTCTCCATCCTGCCCGCCACCACCTATTGTACCCTATGGCGGAGGTGATTTTTCAACCTTTGTAAACGCAAGCAGCTGCTCCACATAGCGTGCCAGAATATCGGTCTCGATGTTGAGCCGATCACCGCACTGGCGCGTGGCAAGGTTGGTGACCTGCCAAGTGTGCGGCACAATCCAGACAGTGAACCAGTCTTCTCCTGTCTCCACGACGGTGAGGCTGATGCCGTCCACTGCGATCGAGCCTTTGGGCACGATATAGCGCCTATAGCGGGGGTCTTCCAGTTGGAGGCGCAGGATGTGCCCGTTGCCTTCACGCTGTATCGCCATCAGGCGGGCGGTGGTGTCCACATGTCCTTGCACGAAATGCCCCCCTATGCGGCTCTGGGGTGTGAGGGGTCGCTCCAGATTGACCCGGTCGCCCGGCTTTAGCTCTCCGAGGTTGGTACGGCGCAGCGTTTCGGGCACCAGGTCGAAGCGCAACCGATTGCCTTCGGCATGGCTCACGGTGAGGCAGACGCCGTTCACCGCCAGGCTTTCCCCTACGGACATCGGGAACGCCTCGAGGGTCAGTTGTGCGCCTCCATCGGGTAACGGCTCCATCGCGACGACCTGTCCCGTCGCCTCAATCAGCCCCGTGAACATGCGGGATATTGATTCAACGAGCAGCGTCAAGCTCCTGCTGCGTGCAACGATACCTGGGTCATTTCCCGCATACCGATAGAGGTTCGGGTCGCCGCTGGCGGCGTCTATCGGGTCGCATTGCAGCCAGCGGGCGGTGCGTAGGGATGTCTGTCATCAACCTCATAATAAGCAATCCTATCTACGAAGATAAATGATGCTAATAATACTGTCTAATTGCTTACCGTATTCGTTCGGTTCATAGTCTTCTCCTAATCCTCTTTCTACAAACTCGTCCACAAGTGGAGAAGCAAGTTCAAGTACCTCTATATCCGACAGAACAAGAGAGGGAATAGGAGATTGCGCGAGTCGAGGTGGTCTCTTATCGGGATGAGCGCGCCCAGCAAGACCTCGAGCTGGAGCAGCTGGGCAACACGCCAACATCACCCAAGTGCATCCCCCTCCACCATATCGACACCGAAATCCATCCCAACGCCCTTATCGGCGTCGTCACTTTGCGTAGTCGCCAAACCGAGCGCGTCCAGATAGAAACCCTCTGGGAGTACGGGCTGATGTCCGAGCGTACAATGACTTGACTGGCTCAGTCAGCAGGGGGAGCCAAGCGGAAGCGTTTGATGCGTCCCTTCGTGCCGGAAAGCAGTTCGATGCGCGAGGGGGCGACGCCGAAATGCTCTGCCAGCAGGCGAATCACGGCACGGTTCGCTTCGCCCTCAACAGGCGGCGCCGTGACCCGCGCGAGGAAAGTGCCATCCGGCTGGGCTTCCAGCCGATTCTGCGCCGCACGCGGCACCACCTTAACCGTTATGATGCGTGGGGACTTCATGTGTGTTCAGTACCTCCTCAACTGGCAGGGAGGGCGTTGCTTTTTCCGACTCGCCGTAGAAATAGCGCAGCACCTGCCGCAGGATGATAAGCAGCGACGCCGTGACGGGCACGGCAAGCATCATGCCCCAAATGCCTCCCACCGTCGCCCCTACCACAATCGCCACAAGCGCCGCCAGCGGGCGCAACCCTACTGCACCACCCAGCAGGCGCGGCGTAATCAACATATCGAACAGGGTGTTGAGCCCGATCCCTGCCAGCACCACAATCAGGGCATGCCATATCTTGGCAGGTGTGAAGTAGAACAGCAGGGGCGACGGCTCGAAAAGCAAGGTGAAGCCACCCGATGTGAGCGCAATCAGAAACGCACCTACATAAGGAATCGGGTACAGCAGCCCCGCCAACACCCCCAGCAGCACGGGATTCGGCGCGCCCAGCACCCAGAAAAAGACCATGCAGGTCAGCCCATAGGTCAGCGCTGCCGTCACCAGCCCGCGAATATAGTTGAAAAAGACCGTGCCAATTTCGTCCAGCAGGCGACTGGCTGGCTCGCGCTGGGCAGGCGGCAACAAGTACAGAAATGCCTGACGCACGCGCGGCATATCCAGCAGGAAAAAGTAGACGCTAAGCGGGATTAAAATCACCCAAATAACCCGCGAGAGAATCCCCAACAGCGTCTGCACGATCGCGTTGAACACCTTCGTTGCCCAATCGGTCAGCAGTTGCTGCAGGCGCGTGCGCCACCGCTCCGAAGTCTTATCGACTTCCTCGGGCGTGGTGGGGATGCCCAGACGCCTGAGCGCGTCGCGATTGCGCTGAATCCACGGCTCGCGCCGCTTAATCTCACGCTCCAGATAGTCTTGCGCACTCTCGACCCATTTGTTCACCGTGCGCGTGATGTTGGCGTTCTTGGGTGAGGAGAAAAAGTCGAGGATGTTTTGCGCTTGCTGATAGAAGCTGGGCACCAGTGCGACCCCGATGCCCACCATAAGCAGCACGAAGCCGAGGAACACATTGAACACCGCGCGCGGGCGTGAGTAGCCCCGCTGGCAGAGCCGTTCCACGAACGGGTTCAGCAGCAGCGCAATAATGCCTGCAATCAGAAAGGGCACCAGCGCGCCCAGAATCAGGTAGAGGAAATAGAGAGTGGCAGCGATAAAGAGGGTGCTGAGCAGAATCGCTGCCACCATGAGGAACAGACGCCCGAACATCTTAGGCTTCCTCGGGTGCGACCTCCTCGCCTGGTGCGCGGCGACCGATCCGTTCGCGCACATTGCGCACCGTCTCGCCGCCTTTTTCGTAGAGTTGCTGCGCCATTTCGCGCACCTTCTCGGAGAGGTCGTGCACGCGCTGGCTCAGTTCGCCCCGCAGCTCCTCGCCCGATTTGGGGGCAAACAGCAAGCCGAGCAGCGCGCCGATGAGCACGCCCAGCCCGATTCCAGCCAGCAGATAGAGCAGCCCACTGCGCTCATCGTGATTCATCGATCATCCCTCCTTCCTGTGTGGTTGGGTTCGCCTCCGTGAGGGAGGCGTTCTCTGCTCCGATGGGAGCAGAATCGGTAGCCGTCATCCCTTCCGATGATGCGGGGGATGACAGTTCGGTCCTCTCCATGCGCTGGGAAGCGGAGAACGAGGTGGACGGCAGCGGTTTCACCCGCTGGTCCCCTCGTCCCTGCAGCCGCTGCAGCAGCAGTTGCCCACCCAGCTTGAAAGCGTAATGCATCAGGCGTCCCAGTGCGCGTGCCGCCTTTTCGGGCACACGCCGCACCTTACCCGCCACCTCGTCCGCGACCTCCAGCTTGTGGCGGATATTATCCGAGACGATATGCAGATTCTCGATGGTTTCCGCCGCTTCGTGCAGGGCGCGATGTGCCTCTTGCAGCGCTTGCGTGGTTGTCTGCAAGGCGGGCACCGTCTCCTCTAACACGCGCCCCAGCCGCATGTTCAATTCGTCCACACGCTGGCGCAGCACGGGTAGCTCCTTGCGTGCTTGCACCAGCAAGGCAATCGTCGCCCAACTGAGAACCAGCAGTGTAAGCGACATCAGCCCTATCAAAATGATCAACAGTGTATCACTCATTCCGCTGCTCCTGCGAGATACCGACCGTCATTTCGCATCTTAGGGGTGGCACGGCTTGCAACGCGCGCTGCACAGCCTGTTCGGTTGCTTGCGGGTCTACGCCCCGACGCATACTGCTGCCGATAATGCCGCCCCCAACGACCGTCTCGCCCCGATAGAACACCGCTATCTGCCCGGGTGTGATAGCCCGCACGGGTTGGTCAAACACGACCCGCGCTGTGTTGGGCGTTTCGCCCGGATAGACCCAAGCAGGTGCTGGCAATGCATTATACCTGATTTTTGCCATGACCTTAAGAGGCTTCTCTAAGGTGGGGATGCTACTCCAGGTAATCTGCTCCACCAGCATCTCGCGCTCATAGAGTTGATCCTCCGTGCCCACGATGATAGCGTTCTCTTCGGGCACGATTCGCAGCACATAGAGCGGCACGGGCGAGAAGAGATTGAGCCGCCGTCGCTGTCCAACCGTGTAGAGCGCGATGCCGTGATGGGTGCCCAGCACGCGCCCATGCACATCGCGAATCTCGCCGGGCTGAAACGCCTCAGGGGTGACTTCGCGCAGGAACTGGTGATAGCCGCCGGCGTGCGCCACGAAGCAGATTTCCTGGCTGTCGGGCTTGCTGGCGGTCCACAGCCCCATCGCGGTAGCCAGACGGCGAGTTTCTTCTTTGCTGGATATCGTCCCCAGCGGGAACAGCACACGCCGCAGCTGCTCTTGGGTGAGCATATAGAGCACATAGGACTGATCCTTCTGCTTATCGCGCGCCCGCAGCAGGTTCCATCGCCCTGTGCGCGGATTGAATCGCACGCGGGCATAGTGCCCTGTGGCGATATAGTCGCAGCCCAGTTCGTCCGCCTTCTTCAGCAGGGCGTCGAACTTCACGAAGCGATTGCACTGCACGCATGGGTTGGGTGTGCGTCCACTGCGGTACTCCTGCACGAAATCGCGGATAACGGTGTCGGCGAAGAGGCGTCGGAAGTTCAGCACATAGTGCGGGATGCCGAGCTGGCGGGCAACCCGCCGAGCGTCCTCCACCGCGCCCAGCGAGCAACAACCGCCATAGCGAGGGTCGGGGTGCGACTCCTGCCAGATTTGCATCGTGACGCCGATAACCTCGTAGCCACGCTGCTGCAGGAGCGCCGCCGCAACCGAGCTGTCCACTCCCCCGCTCATCGCCATGAGCACTGTGCCACGCTTGCGAGCCATCGTGTTAAATTGTACCTGAAGGGCAGGACGGCAGTTCCTGCACGCTTCGCCCCCTTGAAATGGCGTTGTCAGACTTGTCAGGTATGATTCCCTTCGTTGGAACCCCCGTGCCGTTGGATGGGTCTAAGTAAACCGCAAGGGGATTGCTCTACTGCCAAAGGTGGGAGCAAGCCTTATGTGGAAAAATACGAGAGGAGGATGTTCTATGATGCGCTGTTGGCTATTTGGAATCGCTCTGTTGGCGACCGTTTGGGCTGAGGCGAATCCGATCGGGCGGATGCCGCCCAATAGCTACCTGGTGCGCCCTGTCGGGAGCGTCAAGGAACTGGCAGACCAGATTCGGGGTGAGCCAGTGGTAGCGCAGCGCTATGCGCGCCATTTCAAGCAGCCTGCCTATGCCATTGCCGATTTCTTCGAGAAGAACCTCCGCATAGCCAAGCTGGAGCGTTCCCAGGAGTTTCTGGTCTACTACGCACCCCATGATGGTCAGCTGTTGGTCAAGCGTCGCATGCTGCCGCGTGGCAAAGAGGTGTTTGTCCTCAAGCGCACGGGTAAACCCGTCTTATTGAAGGAGTGCGGGAATCCATTGACCCCTGCGGTCCATATGCCGTCTCCTTACACGGTGGCTCCTGTTGCCGCGCCTGCCGTCCCTTCACCACCGCAACCGATGATGGCGACAACCTTCTCCGAGGCGGTGTTGCCTGAGGTGGAGGTTGTGGAGGTGGCTTTGGAAGAGGCAGTCGCCGCCGATTTGTTCCCACCCGCCATTCTGAGCGAGCTGGAGACACTACCGGAAATAGCCCCTGAGCCGCCGCCTGCCGTCGCACCCGTGGCGGTGGTCCCTGACATCCCGATAGCCCCGGCAGCTGGGGCAGCCAACTGGTGGGCAATACTGCCCTTGCTGCTGCCCTTTGCGGTGCCGCGCGGGGGCGGACCGACGGAGGTCATCCCGGAGCCTGCTACATGGCTGGGGCTGATGATGGGGTTGGGGATGCTCTACTCGGTTGCCGGCAGGGTATTCAATCGCTCCAGGAATGCCAGCCAGCGTGGCGAATCCTCCAGATAATGCTCGGCATAGCGCACGGCAAGGGTGAGCAGTCGTCGCACCGTGTCGGGGTCGTGCATTCCCTTGGGAGATGCCAGCTCACGGAGAGGCGTATGGAGCCAGTGGCGCAGTTGTTCCAGCTGCGTCTGTGAGAGTCGTGGGAGCTGACGGTTGGTGCCCCCACAGGGCGCACAGAGCAGTTGGCCCTCGGCGGGATTCAATAACCAGCCGCTTTCGCAGTGCGTGCATCGGCATCGGGCGCAGGCATCCAGCGCGGGACAGAAGCCAGAGAGCATCAGCAACTGCCAAAGCGCCCAACCCATCACCAGCCGAACATCCTGCCCCGCCTCCAACGCAGTGAGCACCGCAAGCGCGATTTCATACACCGGGGGGTCACCATGCTCTTCCGGCAGCCAGCGATCCAGTAGCTCCGTCAACGCCATCGCGGCGCTCAGCCGCTCCAAATCGCTTCGCACCTTCAGAAACGCCGTGACCATTTGGGGCTGCACCATCAGTCGCTGATGACGCCCCTGAATGACGCGGGTGCGCAGCACATTCAGCGGCTCCGAGAGCATCCCCATCCGGCTGCCGGGCTTGTGCGCGCCCCGAACACGCAGCCGCAATTTGCCCTGCTCGCGCGTGAGCAGGCTGACCCACTTATCTGCTTCCTGCGCGCTCCAGCGGCGTAGGACCAGCCCCTCCACCACCTGCTCCTGTGCCATGCCATATCGAATATACCCTTTCGCACCGCGAATGCGGTATAATAGAGTTGTCCCCGCTCGTGGGGCAGAAAGGAGCAACGACGATGTTATGGGGCAAACGGACAATGTTAGCAGGCATGTATCTGGTGCCTTCGGTTCTGCTGGTTGCGATGGGCGGAGGCGGCATCTATCTGCCCGGCTCCCAGCCGAACCCGGCTGGCTACGCCTTTCAATCGACGGAACTTTGCCAGTATTGCCACGGCAACAGCCGCTACGCCTATGACCCTGAAACGGGCGGTGTGAACCGCTATTTTACCACCGAGCATGAGCCGCATTTCCAGTGGATGGGCAACATGATGGCACAGGCAGCACGCGACCCGGTGTTCCGTGCCTCGCTCACCATCGCGGAGCAGGATGTACCCGGCGCGGGGCAGTTCTGCTGGCGATGCCACGCCCCGATGGCTTGGTTAGAGGCGCGCTCCCAGCCCTATGACGGTTCCCAATTCAACGACGATGATTTGAACGGTGTGCAGTGCGATGTATGCCATCGGATGGTGGACCCGCTTAGTGAGGAAGGGCGTTCGCTCAGCGACCATCCTGTGCCCGGCTATGGCAACGGGATGATGGTCATCTCAGATAGCCTCGCCAAGCGCGGTCCCCGAGCCGATTCACGCGCCAATCACGAGTGGCTCTACTCGCCCTTCCACACGAGCGGGCACTTCTGCGGCGTGTGCCATGATGTGAGCAATCCCCTGATGGCACAAGACCCGCGCCATCAACCACCCCACGAATACATGCCCATCGACCGGATTTACAGCGAGTGGCTACTGAGCGACTATGCCCGACGCGGGGTCACATGCCAAACCTGCCATATGCCCAAAACGGTGGGCAAAGCCGCCGAAGCGGAACCCGCTCCCGTGCGCCCTGATTTGCACCGCCACACCTTCGCAGGCGGCAACTACTGGGTGCTGCAAATCCTGCCGATGTTCTGGGAGTATGATAACTGGGCTTTAGATGCCCTTATCGCTGGTCGCTATCGTGCCATCGAACAGGTGCGGAAGGCTGCCAAGCTCAATATTGAGCAGTATCCTAAATATGGGAATCCCATTGTGTTCCGCGTTTATAACCGCACAGGGCACCGATTCCCAGGTGGCGATCCCGAGTCCAGACGGGCATGGCTCCATGTGGAATTTCTGGATGCGCGTGGCGATGTGATAGCCGAATCGGGGCGCTATGATTTCGAAACCGCTACGCTCATCGAGGACCCGCAGGCAAAGGTTTATCGCGTCAAGTTGGGCGAAGGGAACAGCCCGACCTTCCACATGATGCGGGCGAATCGGGTGCTGTTTGATAACCGCATCCCGCCGATGGGCTTCCGCCGCAGCGCGTTTGCCCAGCGCCTGATTGCTCCCGTTGGGGTAGATTACCAAGATGGGCAGTTCTGGGATGACACCGCCTATCCACTGCCGCCGGGCACGGCGAAGGTGCGTGCCACCCTCTATTTCCAGGTCATGACACGCGAATATATCGAGTTTCTGCGCGATGCGAATCGCACAGATGACTGGGGTGAGCGGCTCTATCAGGCGTGGTTGGCAACCGACAAAGCTCCCCCCATCGCGATTGCCACCGTTGTCTATCCGCCTGATAAGCAACCCCCCACGCAGCCCACAAACTTAGCGGGCGAAGCGCTCTCTTCGACTCGCATTCGGCTAAGCTGGAGCGCTGCCCACGATAACGAGAAGGTGGTCTACTACGAAATTTGGCGGCGCGCCCCCTACGAGAGCCGCGCCCGCCGCATCGCCACCACTTTCAGCACCGAGACCACTTTTGATGATGCAGGACTCCACCCCGACACGGAGTATGAATACTTCGTGCGGGCTATCGATATGGGCGGCAACGCGTCGCCCCCCAGTGCCACCCTACGGGTGCGCACACAGCCATAAGGAGGTATGGAACCATGATTAAGTTGCTGAACGCTGTGCAAGCTTTGCAAGCGGATAACCCACTGGGGCTTCCCCTGGTGCGTTCTGTGCGCGACGCCGTGCCGGTCAAGGGCACGAATGTACGGGTGGGCATCTTCCATGTGATTACCGAGCGCGACACCGTGGAGTTCGCTCGCAACCTGATGGCGCATCCCGCGCTGCGCTTCCTGGAAAAGGTGCGCTACAATGTGCTGCAAGCAGGACTGAACTACCCGTGGGGACGCGAGCCGGGCACCCTCCCACCACCTGATAACGCCGTGCTCATCCTCTATGACTACACGAACAATATCGGCTATCGTGTGGTGGCGGACTTCCCGCGGGCGCGTCAGGTGAAGGTGGAGCCGCTGCGGGAGCAGCCCTATCTCTTTTCGGAGGAGGAGTTCCGCGAGGCGGTGGAGATTCTGATGGCGGAGCCGAAGTTTGGCGAGCCGCTGCGGCGCGGAATCGCCTTCTGCTCGCCGGGCATGCCACCTGTGCTGACCGAGGTCGCCCCGCCCTATGTGCTGGAGCGCTATGATGGCGTGCCGATTGGCGGCAAGCCGCCGGAGCATCGCACGGTCGCCGTGCTGATGCACTTCCGACCGGGCAGCGGGCGCGAACGCGAGATCGGCACCTTCTTTATCGACATGGTGGACCGGCGCGTGGCAGGCTACGGCACCGGAGGTAGCGACTTCTTCCCCGCTGCGTGCAATGGACCCGCTTCAGGTGGGACATGCTCTGGACCGGGCGGCTCCGCTTGGCAGGCGCTGGCTTGGCCTGCTGCCAACCCCATCTGGCAGATGCTGGTGCGCCGCCCCTCTGCCACAACCTCCGACCAGAGCTATGGCGCGGGGGTGGAAGTGCGCGATGTGTATTATCGCGGGCATCTGGTCATCCGCCGCGCAGGGATACCCGTGCTAAATGTGTTCTACGACGGCAACGCCTGCGGTCCCTATCGCGACTGGCTCTACAGCGAGACCTGCTTCAAATGCACGGGTACCGACCTGGGCAACGGCTTGCGTTTCGCCAATCCGGGCACGCGCGCCATCACCATCTGCGACGATGCCAACGACACCGGCAATTTCAGGGGTGTGGGTGTCTTCGAGGACCCCGACACAGGCGAGCTGGTGCTGATTAGCGAGTGCAGCGCGGGCTGGTATCGCTATGTCACCGGCTGGCGATTCCATCCCGATGGCATTATCCGCCCTCGCTTCCAGTACGGCTACACCGACAGCAGTTGCGTCTGCTACGGTCGCCTACATAACGCCTATTGGCGCATCGATTTCGACATCGATGAGTCGGGCAACCATATCGTGGAGGAGGCAGACGCACCGCTGCGCGAGCCACACCCGCGCTGGAGCCTCATCCGACTGGAGGCGAAACGGTTCCGTCAGCCCGGTCGCAATCGCCGCTGGCGCGTGACCAACACGCTCACTCGCCGCGTCGCCGAAATCATCCCCGGACCCAAAGACGGCTACTTCGAACTGCCCACCACCGGCGAGGGCGATGTGTGGGTTGTGCGCTATAAAGGCACCAAACCCGGCGGTTCCGACCAGGAACTGATTGGCAGCTTCGGCTCCTTTGGCAACATTAGCCAGTATGTGAACGGGGAGTCGGTGGTCAACCAAGACATCGTGTTCTGGTACGGCGTTCACCTCCGCAAGCGCGGCGCCGACACTTTCGAGTGCCCACCGTTGGGACCCGACATCATCCTGCGCAACTGGTAGGCTCTCGTGGCTGCTAACCTCCCTCCCCATACGGAAGCCGTTGTGGGGTGAGGGGGCGACGGCGCAGCGACAAGCAGGGCAACGGTGCAGGGGCGAGGTGACCCTCGTCCCTTCCTCACTTTGCCTCGAACAAGCGTGCTCGAAAACTCGGTACCCCGCGCCTGCGTTTGGCACGAAAATTGCTGCTATCCCCATCAGCGGGGTATGGCAATGTTGACACCACCGAGTCTTTATCCTGGAGAGGAGCCGTTTATCGAAGAGCATCTCGAACAGGGTGAGAGTGTGGAGCAGGGGCTGCGCGGCGGTGTGCTGGATGGCGTCCTGGGTACCGTGCTGCGACAGCCGCTTCTCAGTGCCGAGGAGGAAGCCGAGCTGCTCCAACGCGCCAAGCAAGGCGATGAAGAGGCACGCAACCGTCTGGTGGAGTGCAATCTGCGCCTCGTGCTGAGCGTCGCGCGACGCTATGTGCGCCCCGGACTCGCGCTGGAGGACCTCGTGCAAGAGGGCGCTATCGGATTAATCAAAGCCATCGATCATTTCGACACCAGTCGCGGACTACGCTTCAGCACCTACGCTATCTATTGGATTCGCCAGGCGATAGGGCGTGCCGCCGATTCGCAGACGGGTTTGATTCGTCTGCCCAACCATGCGATCGATGCGTTGCGTCGCATCGAGCGGGCGCGTACCGAACTGTGGCTGCAAAATGGCGATGAGCCAACGCCGGAGCAGATTGCTGCCCACCTGGGCATGCCCCTTAGCAAGGTCAATCGCCTGCTGAAATACACCCATGCCCATCTCTCGCTGGATCAGAAAGCCGACCCGGAACAGGACGCGCCGTTGGGCGCTCTGCTGCCCAACCCCGAAGAGCAGGACCCGGAGACGGTAGCGATTTATCGGGTCTGGCTTTCGGAATTACTGGAGCTGGCAAAAAAGCACCTGACCGCACCCCAGTACTGGGCGATTCGACGATGGCTGGGACTGGAGGAGAGCGAGATCCCTCCTGGGCGCACGACCCGACTGTCGCGCGAGCGGCTACGCCAACTGGAGCGACGCGCCATCGAAAAGCTGCGCGCACTCGCCCAAGAACATTATGCCACGCCCAGCCTCTGAATGGTCAGCGCACCTCCGCGATATAGGCGGGGAAACCTTTGCTCTCTAACTGCTGTTTCATCCGCTCCGCCGTCGAACGGTCGCGGGTGACCAGCACCTGCACCCGATAGCGCGTGCGTCCCTCTATCTGAAACGGCACGATGCTGACTGGGAATCCGTTCTCGCGCAGTGTCTGGGCAACGGCGTTCGCGTTCTCGCGCTGGTCATACACCCCCACCTGCACCCGATAGAGGCGATGAGGTTCCTGTGGTGGCTCCGGTGTTGAGGAAGGTGCAGGCGCTTCCGCTGGAGCAGCTGGGGCCATCTCCCCTGGTGGCTCATTCGCTGGCTCTGCCGACTCGTCAGGCACCACGAGGGCCTCATCGGGAGTGGACATGCTATCGGCTGCAGGTGTTTCGGTCTGGGGCGGTTGCTTCTGGGAACGCATCTTCGCGCGCCGCTTCAGGTACTGCTCATAGTCAAAGGGCGCAACCTCGCGGCTGCCCATGTCCGCACCCGTTGCCGCCACCACATCCGTGGGCAACTTCTCATAGACCTCCACTTTAGGCGGTGGAGGCGGTTCTGTTGGAGAACGGCTGGCTGGCTCCGACCGACCCATGTGCCATTGCAACTTCGGGATACCTTCTGGCGTGAAGGTCAAGCGCGGTCCAATCACATAGTAGCCCAGCGCCAGAAACGCCAGAAAGACCCCCACGCCCAGTCCCACAGTGCGCAGAAATTGTCTCATCGAAAAACCCCTATCGTCTTCCACCGTTCGGAAATCGAGCGGCATCCGCTCACCTCCCGGAACCTGTTCTCCCGCTCGCTCTGCCTATTAGGATACCCGATAATAGGGTATACTACTCTGCACCTGAGGAGGAATGTCGCCTTGAGTACGAAGATGAGGAATCGGATCGGGGCAGAGCAAAAATTGGAGCGCTATCGCGACCAGCTCACCCGTGAGGACTTGCTGGAGATTTACCGCCGCATGTGGTTTGCGCGTGTGTTCGATGAGACGCTCTACGATATGAAGAGAAAAGGGCGATTGCGTCGCGGGAATGTGTACGGCTCGCGTGGTCAGGAGGCGATTCAGGTGGGCACGAGCTACCCCTTGCGTCCCACTGACTTCGTGTCGCCCATCCACCGCGATATGCCCATCTTTGTCTTCAAAGGCATGAGCACACGGCAAGTCATGTGCCAGATATGGGGCAAGGCGAACGCGCCCACGCGTGGCAAGGACTCATGGAGCCATATGGGCGACCTGAAACTGGGCATCATCCACTCCACCAGCATGCTCGGCTCCACCATCCCGGTGGCTTGTGGGGTCGCCTGGGCGTTGCGCCTGGAAGGCAAAACCGATTCGGTGGTGATGACCTATCTGGGCGAAGGAGCGACCGCCACGGGCGCATTTCACGAAGGGATGAACTACGCCGCCGTGCACAAACTGCCTATCATTCTCATCGTCGAGAACAATCAATATGCCTACTCCACCCCTGTCGAGCTGGAGGTGCCCACGCCGCGTGTGGCGGATCGCGCGCTGGGCTACGGCATCCCGGGCTATGCGGTGGATGGCAACGATGTGCTGGAGGTCTATGACGCCACCTGTGCGGCTATTGAGCATGCGCGGGCAGGACGCGGTCCCTGCATCGTGGAATGCGTGACCTATCGGCTGCAGGGGCATGCAGACCATGACGAGACGCGGGCGCGGCAGTATCGCCCTGTGGAGGAGATCGAGATGTGGGAGAAGCGCGACCCGCTGCCCCGCTATCGCGAATATCTGCTTAGTACCGGGCTATTCAGCGAGACGGAGTTGCCCACGCCTCCGCCCGAAGTGGTCGCCGAGATCCAAGACGCCGTGGAGTACGCCATCCACAGCCCCGACCCCGAGCCGCACACCGCCTTAGAGGACATCTACGACGAAAGCGCGGGGGTGTCACGATGAGGGAGGTCACGCTGCTGGAGGCGATTCGAGCCGCGCTCTGGGAAGAGATGGAGCGCGACCCGAATGTGTTTCTGATTGGAGAAGACATCGGACGGCTGGGCGGCGCATTCGGCGTCACACACGGCTTCCTGGAACGGTTCGGTGCCGATCGGGTGGTGGATGCCCCTATCTCGGAGACCGCCATCATCGGCGTGGCGGTGGGCGCCGCCGCAATGGGAAAGCGACCCGTCGCCGAAATGCAGTTTATGGACTTCATCTCCTGCGGATTCGACCAAGTGGTGAATGTGGCTGCGACCTACCGCTATCGCTCAGGCGGCACCGTGAGCCTGCCCATGGTGATTCGCGGTCCCTCAGGCGGCTATGTGGGCGGTAGCCTCTACCACAGCCAGCAATTCGAAGCATGGTTTTTCCATGTGCCCGGTCTCAAAGTGGTGCAGCCTGCCTTCCCCGACGACGCCTACGGCTTGATGAAAGCCGCTATCCGCGATAATAACCCCGTACTCTTTTTTGAGCATAAATATCTCTATCGGCGCATCAAGGGAGCGATTCCGCAACCGAGTGATGATTTTATCATCCCGCTGGGCGAAGCGCGTATCCGCCGACCGGGACAGCATATCACCGTCGTCACCTACGGTGCGATGGTGCATTTCGCGCTGGACGCCGCGCACCAACTCGAATCGGAGGGCATCTCGCTGGAGGTGATTGACCTGCGCACCATTAAACCGCTGGACATGGAAACGGTCTACAACTCGGTGCGCAAGACCAGCAAGGTGCTGATTGTCTATGAGGCACCTCTCACTGGTGGCGTGGGTGCCGAAATCGCAGCCCGTATCGCCGAGCATCTGTTTGAATGGCTGGATGCCCCCATCATGCGGGTGGCAGCCAAGGACAGCTTCGTGCCGTTCGCTGAGCCGCTGGAGAAGTTCGTGCTGCCCAGTGTGGATGATATCGTCCTTGCGGCACGCCAGCTGGCGCACTACTAAGGGAGGTGGCAACGCATGGCGGTTCCTGTGGTTATGCCAGAGCTGGGCGAAAGTATCGTGGAGGGCACCATCGTCCGCTGGCTCAAAAGCGAGGGCGAGATGGTGCAGGAAGATGAGCCTATCGTGGAGATTATGACCGACAAGGTGAACACCGAGTTGCCAGCCCCTGCCAGTGGCATCCTGAAGCAGATTCTGGCACCGGCGAATACCACCGTGCGCGTGGGTCAGGACCTCGCTCTTATTGAGCCAGTGGGCGCGGCAGCCGACGAATCGCCTGCGGCAGCACCCCCACCTGTTCCGGAAACCATCGGGTTCTATGCCCCGCCGGGAGATGGCGAGAGAACCGAACCCCCCCTCACCCCAGAAGGGAGTGGGGGGATTCACACAACCCTTCCGAAAAGAGAAGCAGGCGAAGGGAGTGGGGGGATTCCGCGCACCAGCCGCGGACTTTTCCTCTCCCCCGTGGTGCAGAAAATCGCACGGGAGCATAACCTAAGCGAGCAGGAGCTGCTTTCCATTCAAGGCACAGGGGCGGGTGGCCGCATCACCCGCGCCGATGTGGAACGCTACCTCGACCAGCGTGCCGCCGCTCCTCAACCCGCTCCTGCCCCCGCACCGCAGCCTGCCCCTGCACCAGCGACCGCTGCGCCACGCGAGGGCGAAGAGATTATCCCGCTGGTCGGCATGCGCAAAGCCATCGCCGAACACCTCACCCGCAGTTATCAGACCGCCGTGCATGTCACCACCGTCATCCAGGTGGATGTCTCGCGCCTGGTGGAGTTCCGCGAGCGCAACAAGGAGTCGTTCCAGCAGCAATATGGGGTGCGCCTCACCTACACACCCTTTTTCATCAAGGCGGCAGCCGATGCCCTGCTCGAATTCCCGATGCTGAACGCCTCCCTAACGGACGACCAGATCATTGTGCGCCACTATGTGCATATGGGAGTGGCGGTCGCGCTGGGGGAGAAAGGCGAAGAGGGGTTGATTGTGCCCGTGATACGCGACGCCCACAAGAAATCGATCATCGAGCTGGCACGCGAGTTAGAGGCGATTGCCCAGCGTGCCCGCACGAAAAGCATCAGCCTTGCCGAGGTGCAAGGCGCCACCTTCACCCTCACCAACCCCGGCAGCTACGGCGCACTCATCGGCACACCCCTTATCAATCACCCCCAAACCGCCATTCTGGGCACCTATGCCATCGTGAAGATGCCCGTCGTCATTCAGGATATGATTGCCATCCGCCCCATCATGCACTTGTGTCTGAGCTACGACCATCGGCTCATCGATGGCATGTATGCGGGTCGGTTCCTGCAGCGGGTGAAACGGGCGATAGAGGAGTTCGAGTTTTTCCGATAGGGGGTTTTAGTAGCGGCTTCCATCCGACCCGTCCCCTAAAGAAACCGCCCCGTCGTCCCCCACGGGGCGGTTTCGCTTTTATCCTCTTCGTGATTCGCGACGCGCCGAGCCTGACGCTGTTTCGGATGCTCTGGGCGCGGGTTTGCTGATGGGCAAGGCGTATGAGTTGCTGGGGGAGGGCTGGAGCAAGGCGGTGGAGTCGGCGGAGCTGGCGCGGATGGCGCTGGCACAGCTGCTGCCCGCCCAGCGACGGTTCGCGGTGATGGATGCTGCTGAGCGACCGTTTGCGCACCCGTACTACTGGGCAGCGTTCCCGTGCCTGGGGGTGCAGCGGATGGGGCTAATTTCGGATTATTCCCCATCGCCTTGCGCTTCCAGTTGCTTCAAGAGCATCTCGATCTGTTGCTTGAGGATAGGGATGTCCTTCTCTACGGTTCGCCATATCTCATGCAGGTCTACTCCGAAGTATTCGTGAACCAGGACATTCCGCATGGCGACAATCTGCGCCCACGGGATATACGGGTGAGCGTCGTGAAAGGCGCTGCCCAGTTGCGCCGCCGCTTCACCAATAATCTGTAAGTGATACAGTATCCATGTCCGAATGAGCTCGTCTTGCTCAAGCGCTTCGCGTCCCCTCACGGAGTATCGCTCGATATTGGCGATTGCGTCTATGATGTCTCTCAGGCGTTCCGCAGGGTTCCTCATAGCAGGATTGCCTCTTGCAAGACCCGTTCTCGGATACGGGGCTTGAGACCGCGTTCACTCACAACATCCACCTTGACCCCCAGCAGCTCTTGGAGTTCGATCCAAAGCCCTGCGTGGTCAAGCAGGCTTCGACTGGGTTCAAACTCCACCAGCAGGTCGATATCGCTCTGCTCGTCCGCTTCGCCGCGTGCGACGGAGCCGAAGACGCGCACATTCCGCGCGCCGTACTTCGCGCAGATTTGCAAAATCTCATCCCGCTTGGCTCTCAAAAGCGCCTCAAGCGTCATACCCACCCCATAAGTTTACCCCCAATGTGCCTTGTGATACCAATCGTGCAACCGGCGTTCGTAAATGCGCAGGCGTTGAATCCCCCTCACCCCTTACTAAAGGGGGAGGGGGCAATTGGTGAACTTTGCTTGTGCGATTGGTATTACAGAGGCGCAGGAGCCGTGTCTCTATCTGACGGCACGAGTGCGGTTTCCGCACCTTGATTTTCGAACAGCCTCAGGGGTGGGGAAGGTGTTCGGAAGTTTCAGCTGTTTTGTTCTTTTCGCGCTGGTGGCGCAGGCGCGGTTAGGCAAGGGGAATCCCCTCTTTTTGGGCGGTGAGGAGGAGATGCTCGCGTAAGGCGTCTTGCACCGCAGTGCCCTGTCGCTGAGCGACACGCCCCTCGATGCGGAACAGGTGGCGCGTGTTCTCCAGCGCGGCAGGTCCCGATAGGTTGAGCGGCGCACGCAAAGCAGGATGCTGGAACGATTCGAGGGTGCGCTGGAGCCACTCCCGCGCCGCAGGCAGCGGCACGCTAACAGCGATGCCCACCTCCAATACCACCCGCTGATCTCCCCGACTGTGATTGATGACCCGATTGATGTCGCCGTTCGCAATCGTGACGAGGCGACCCTCGTCATCACGCAGACGGGTGATGCGCATGCCGATGGTCTCCACCGTGCCACTGATGCCATCTATCGTCACATATTCGCCCACGGCGAACTGATCTTCCAGCAGAATAAAAAAGCCATTAATGAGGTCGCGCACCAGTCGTTGCGCCCCGAAGCTGATGGCAAGCCCGGTGATGCCCGCCGTTGCCAGAATGGGACCGAGGTTCACCCCGAACACGCTCAGGATGGTGAGCAGCGCGATAATGAGCAGGGTGTAGTGCAGGATGCTGGTGAGCAGGGCGGTAAGGGTTCGGATTTGGGCGGTGCGCCGTTCTGACACCTCGAAGCGCCGCTGCAAGGTATTCAGTGCAGCGGTAATCGCCCGCGCTCCCAGCCAACGCGCGACGAACACGAGAGCCAGCACGAGCGCGATTTTCAGCCCACCCGTCCAAATCGCCTCCGACCAGCGCGCCCATAACCGACCTATGCTTTCCATCGTGGGAGTCAGGATACCTCGCGCCGCGGGTATCCTATTAGGGCAGGGAGGCAGATTCGATGGCAAAGCGCGGTGTGATGGAGGTCTCGCTTATCTTTCCACCCGCCGAGATTATCCAGCGGTATTATAAGGGCTTAATCTATCTGGCGGCGCGCACCTGCTATAGCGAGAAGACACCCCAGCAAATCTGGGAGGAGTTCCTGTCGAACAAGGTGCCCCCAGAACGAGTCCATAGCCTGCTGGAGCATGTAATCGAGTCGGGGCATCACAGCACGATTGAGCATATCAGTTTCACCTTTGCGATTTCGGGGGTGAGCCGTGCCCTGTCGCATCAGCTGGTGCGGCATCGCATCGGGGTCGCTTTCGATCAGCAGAGCCAGCGCTATGTGAAGTATAAGGAGCCGCTCTATGTGACGCCGCCCTCCATCGAGGCACAGCCTGAAGCGTTGCAAGAGTTTGAGCGATTGCGCGACACCAGCGAGGAGGTCTATCATCGCTTTTTGGAGATGGGCATCCCCGCTGAGGATGCCCGCTTCGTCTTCCCAAACGCCGTCACCACGAACCTGATTATGACGGTGAACCTGCGCCAGTTGATGCACATGGCGGGTTTGCGCCTCTGCACACTCGCTCAGTGGGAGATTCGCCAACTGTTCAAGCTGATCCGCAAGGAGTTGATGCAAGCGGAGCCCTACTTCGGCAAGCTGCTGGTGCCCAAGTGCGTGCCGCTGGGCTATTGCGACGAGAAGCGCAACGAGGACGAACACTGCAAGATTCGCCCCCACCGCAACTCGGTCTTCCGCGTGTGGGAGCTATACCGACAAGGCAAGCTGGTGGAGCGTGGCGAGTAGTTAGGTGTAGGTGGCGATGCGCTGGAGGATGGCACGCACCTGCTCGCGAGTCGGCTGCACCGGGTTGAACAGGATCGAGCCATCGGCAAAGGTCAGGTCGATCAGCTGCTCCAGCGCCTTGTCCGACACGCGGATGTCCAAGTCGAGCAGGTGTGCGGGGATGTCGATGTCGCTCATGAGTTGGCGTACGCGCAAAATGGCGTCTTCAGGCGTCTCCACCTCCATCACGCGGGCAATCTGCTCGAATCGTTCGCGTCGGCTGGGCAGATTGAACTCCATCGCGTGGGGCAGCGCCAGGGCGCAGCAAAGCCCGTGGGGCAGGTCATACAGCCCACCGATGGCATGTGCCAACGCATGTGCCAGCCCCACCATACTGTTGTTGAAGGCGGCGCCCGCAAGCAAGGCGGCGAACGCCATCGCGGCGCGTGCCTCGATGTCGTGCGCGCCCTCCTTCACGGCGCGGGGCAAGTAGCGCAGAATGAGCCGTATCGCCTCAAACGCCAGCACATCCGACAGCGGGTTGGCTTGAAGGTCTACAATCGCTTCGATGGCGTGGGTGAGCGCGTCCATGCCGGTCTGGGCGGTGGTGGCAGGGGGCAGCCGTCGCGACAGCTCGGGGTCCACAATCGCCAGATGAGGCGCCAAGTAGCGGCTCAGCACCGGCATCTTCTGGTGGCGTTCGGGGTGGGTGAACATGGCGATGAAGGTCACCTCGCTGCCTGTGCCCGCGGTGGTCGGAATCGCCACCAGCGGCTTGCATGCGCCCGGTATAGTGTCGGTGCCTTCATAGTCCAGCACACGCCCGCCGTAGGTGCGCAGCACATTGATAAGCTTCGCACTGTCGATGACGCTGCCCCCACCGACCGCAATCACCACATCGGTCGCTTGCGCCATAGGGAGCGCCGCCTCGATGCACTCGATGGTGGGGTTAGGCAGCACCCCATCGTAAATCTCGTAGCGCACGCCTGCCTCTTGCAGTTGTCCCTCCACAGGCTGAGTCAGACCGGCGTTGCGCACGCCGCGATCGGTCACAATCAGCGCGTGTTGCCAACCCTGTAGGCTGCACTCGAAGCTCAAGTTGCCCACGGCGCCCACGCCGAACAGCAAGCGGGTGGGCATCTCAAATCCGAATAGCGTGTCCCACATACGCTCCGCTATTTCGGGTTCAGCCGCGACTTTCCTGCTGCTCGTGGGGTAGCCATCCGCCGCAGGTGCGATGTGCCTTAGGCTCCCGCAAGCAGGCGCTCCAGCACGCTTTCAGTTGGCTGACCCTAGCTCTTCACACACGATGCGCCCCTTTTTCGGCACATCCCGTGAGGAGGGCAAGCCGCGCGTGCGGTCGGACGAAGGGAGTGGTGTGCCGCCTTCGAACAGCTCGCAATAGGCGGTTTTCACCGTGTTTAAGTCGCGCGGGCTAACAGTCGCCAGTCTGCCCACCTTATAGCGGGGATACATCACATCGCGTGGTTCGTCGCTATGTCCAGCGATGCCCAGCGCATGTCCAAACTCGTGGACGGCGACACTTTGAATATCATTAGCCGCGTCACCCTGCACGCCAATCACCATCTCCGCCCGCACAATCTCCCGCCGTTCGGGATAGTAGGTATATTCGGTGCGTCCAGCACGGGTGGAGGGGTCGAAGCGCACCAGCAGCTGCGCTTGCTGCTCACGATCCACCACGGTGAACTGAATCCGCTTGTTCGTGAGGTTAACCCACTGGCTGAAGCCCTCCAGCGCAAGTTGCTGGCGCTTCGCCGTGTAATGGGTGTCACGCATAAAGTAGACCCTGAGGGGAAAACTATGCCAGCGCAAGAGAGCGGACAGCTGGGGGATATAGTTGGGCGTAAAGGAGTCCTCGGTGCACATCTGCATCTGTTGGGTGGGTGATAGACTGCTTGCACCAAGCAGTAGTGCTGCCAACACCAAGCGCGATAGGTAACGGCTCGATCCCTTCATTATGCGATTCCTCCTCTTTGGTGGATTTGCCTGTTTTGTATTTTACCTCATGTTGCGCTTTCCTCCTTCCACGCGCGCAAAACACCCCACCGATACTTTATAATGGCTGGTGACCGCCTGCCGTCCGCTTGGGAGATTGCCAGCCTCTTCCGATAATCGCCCTTAGGATGGCAACAATGCGAAACCTTTTGGTACCATGATGGGTACTATTTAACAGGGGGCACACGCTATGCAAGAGCGAACGCAGGGATTCTGGCTTTCGACCGACTCGTGGGATTTGCACCGCCGAGCCGAGAAGGATCGGCTGCGCCATAACGAGAAGGTCAAGGAGGTCATTCGAGAGAACTTGGGCGAGATTATCGCCCAGCAAGACATTATCACCGCCGAAGATGGCAAAATCATCAAGATTCCCATTCGCGGGCTGGAGCTGCCGCACATTCGGTTCGACCCCCATGGCAAAAAAGGCGTCGGACAGGGTGAGGGGGGCAGCGAACCGGGCGATGTGATTGGTCGCTCAGGGCAGCAAGGTCAGGGTGCAGGCAAGCAGGCAGGCACAGAACCCGGGGTCGACTTCTACGAAGCCGAGTTCACTATCGAAGAGTTGGTGCAGCTGGTATTCGAAGACCTGCACCTGCCCAACCTACAGGAGAAGGGCACCAAAGACATCCTCGCCGATCAGGTGCGGTTCGATACGATTGCGCGGCGCGGACCTGCTGCCAATTTGGATCGGAAGCGCACACTGATTGAGGCATGGAAACGCAACGCACGCGAGGGACACCCCAGCTGGGAAATTCGCGAGGAGGATAAGCGGTTCAAAAGCTGGGAGATTGTGCCCGAAAAACAGCGCAACGCCGTGGTGATTGCGATGCGCGATGTGTCGGGCAGTATGGGTGAGTTCGAAGCCTATATCGCGCGCAGCTTCTACTACTGGATGGTGCGGTTCCTGCGCACCAAATATACCGCTACGGAGATTGTGTTCATCACTTGCCACACGGAGGCGCATGAGGTGGACGAACACGCCTTCTTCGCAGCGGGCGATTCGGGCGGCACGCGCCTCTCCGCTGCCTATAAACTCGCGCTCGATATCATCGAGAAGCGTTTCAACCCGCGCGAGTGGAACATCTACCCCTTCATGTTCTCCGATGGCTACAACTGGGGCGACCACGAGGTGGTGGAGTATATGCGCCGCCTGGTGGAGTACTCGAATCTGGTGGGCTACGGCGAAATTGCGAATGACCTCTGGGGTCAGTCGGGTGGACTGGCACCGCTGGGACAGTCGCTCAGTGAAGCCTTCGGCGACGACCCCCGCGTCGTGATTGTCAAAATTACCTCTAAAGAGGATGTTTGGCCCGCGCTCAAACGCTTCTTCAGCAAGCACCCTGAGGTCGCCACGATGCAATAAGAAGGTGGGTCAAAACTCGCAATCTCGCTTGCGTGTTCGCTTCTATGGTCGGGAACAACCGCCTCGGATGGCACGAGTGTCCATCCGTGCCAACAGAGGGGAGGTGTTGACCGACGATGCTATCGACTCTGTCACTAATTGTGGCAGCCGCATGCATTATTGGAGCCTATAATCTGCTGCGCGACGCGCTGGGAGACCTTTGGTGAAGCCCTACGGCTCGCTCTCTGGGGGGAGCGGCTCCACTTCGATCTGGGCGGTGAGCTGGTGGTCCAGGGCGAGGGTGGAGTAGCCGATTTGCAACACATAGGAGGGGAACTTCTGCACGAGGCGCACGACGGCACCGGGCATAATGCCCAGTGCCGTTAGCTTGCGCCAGTGCCCCTCGCTATCCTGCACCACATGCACGATGCGAGCGGTTGAACCGGTGCGCAGCCGGGTGAGGGGCAGTCGCTGGGGCGTCGCAGAAGGCTGCTGCGGTGTGCGTCGTCGCGCCCAAGCCGCGAGTTTCTGCAGCCATCGCGGCTCCTGGGGCTGTTCATAACCGCAGGCGGGGCACTTGATGAGGTGGCAGCCACCAAACGCACCACAGCCCCGACACGCCTTCTCGATGCCCTCTTGCGTCAGCTCATGCCCACAAAAGGCGCATACCCTCATACGCTCACCCCCAACCAGCCCAGCACTTGGGCCAGCAGCCACCCCGTCAAGAACGCAATCGCCAACGCCAGAACAAACATCGCCAGCGCGGCGCGCAGCCCGCGCTCTTTAATGGTCACCAGAAATTGTGCCACGCAGGGCACAAAGAGCGTCAGCACCACCGCCGCGATGAGCAACTGATTCCCAGTAAGCGCGCCCTGCTCGTTGAGTCGGTAAAGCCCCGCCGCACCGTAATCGCGGCGGAAAAAGCCGAACAGAAAGGCGATGGCGGCGTCCGCAGGCAAGCCTAACGCTTGCACCACAGGTATTAAGGCGCGCACCGCCCTCTCGAACAGCCCCGTCAGCTGCCCAATCCAAATCAGCACGCTCGCCAGCAGAAATAGCGGAAACACCTCCATGAAGTACCAGTGCAGGCGCGCCAGCGTTTTGAGCATCACATTCGAAAAGCGAGGCAAGCGCATCGGCGGCAGCTCCATATAAAAAGGTGCCGGAGTGCCCGGCAGTACCTGTGCAGCCAGCCAGCCAATCAGCAGGAAAGTCGCCACCAGCACGCCTGCCCATATCAGCAGCCCCTTGGGATGCATCGCCAGCAACGCCAGCACCACGCCCAACTGCGCCGAGCAGGGAATCGCTAAAGTGAGCAGGAAGGTGGTCAGAATCCGCTCTCGGCGCGTCTCCTGAATGCGCGTCACCACCGTCGCCATCGTGTCGCAGCCGAAGCCCAACACAATCGGAATCACCGCCCGCCCATTCAGACCCAGCCACTTGAACGCCCTGTCAATCAGCATCGCCAGCCGCGGCAGGTAGCCCGTGTCCTCCAACAAGGCAAACATGAGGAAGAAAAAGGTTACAATCGGCAGGATGAGCGCGACGGCATAGGTCACGCCCAGCGTCCAAACGCCATATTCCCCCACCAACAGCTCCTGAATCGCCCGCCACGGCACCAACGCGCGCACCAACCGCTCCACAAAGGGGTTGATATACTGTCCGAAGATGCCGTTCTCCAGCCAGTCTACCACCGTGCCCGCCCCGAAGACGCCCACGAATTGATATAACCCGAAATAGAGTACCATCACCAGAATGGGGAAGCCTGTCCAGGGGTTCATGCAGAGCCTGCTGATGATGTCCGCCACGGTGCGTTGTGGTGCAGCGTGGGGTGCGCGAGAGAGAACCGCAGCGGCAATCTGCTGGCTCCACTGTTGCCGCTGCTGCTCAATCTGCCATGGGAGTGGTTGTTCGCTTTGCTGGTGCAGCTGCTCACAAATGGCTTGAATGCGCTCCAGCGTGGCTGGGTTCTCCTGCAAGCGCACCTCCTCCCAGATTTCGGCATCGCGCTGAAGCAGCAGCAGTGCCAGCGTACGCTCGCTCAGTGTATACGAGCCGCGCAGCAGCGAGGCAATCTCCGTTATCGCCTGCTCAATCGCGGGCGCATAGCGCAACGGCACCGACTCAGTCAGCGAGCTGCTCATCGATCAGCTCCTTCAGCTGGGGAATGCCTTCGCCTGTCAGACAGACAGTAGGCACAACGGGAATGGCTAACTGTGCTTGCAGGGCTGCTGTCGAAATCTGCAAGCCTGCGCGCTCCAGCTCATCCATCATGTTCAGCACCAATATGGTCGGAATTCCCAGCTCGATAAGTTGCAAAGTGAGGGGCAGCATGCGGGCAAGGTTCTTCGCATCCACCACATGCAGCACCAAATCGGGTCGATCGTGCAACAGGATGCGTCGTGCGACGCGCTCCTCCTCCGTGATAGGGTTCAGCGAGTAGAGACCGGGCGAATCGATGATGGTGAATCGCCGCCCGTTATGATGCATGGTGCCGCGCGTAATCTCCACCGTTGTGCCCGGATAGTTCGAAACGGTGACATAGCGTCCTGTAAGGCGGTGGAACAGCACGCTCTTGCCCACATTGGGCTGCCCGGTGATGACCACGAGCGGCTGGCGTCGTGCCGTGCCCCGCTTCTCCCGCCTCTGTTCCATCGCTATCGTCTCTACCATTCTCCATAAATATACCCCTTAGCATGGCTAAATGTCAAGGGGTGGGTAGAGGGTGTTCGAAAATGGGGTCGATTTTTACCCCCATTAGGTCTGATAAGGGTACATCGTGTAGATCCGAAAATGCCGAAGCAGCGAGGACTACTCGAATCCCCCCTCACCCCAGCCCTCTCCCCCCTTGAGAAAGGGGGGACTGACGTCTGCCATTTTAACATCCCCACACCCCAACCCCTTGAAAAATAAAACACCCATCGGGTATCCCTATCCCTACTATGACAAACAACAAACTTCACAGGACAGGACAACCCGATGGGCAACACCACAACACACACCCAGTAGACCACCTCCAACACCTCATCCGCACCACACCCCTCCACACCACACGACCCGAACCCTACCGCACCCTCCAACAACTC
>Ga0079997_121472_pt1 | contig 35943 bp, 32 predicted proteins | sample PerSpoCPS_CMetaG_FD_69200 | JGI IMG/M metagenome (GOLD analysis project Ga0079997, IMG submission 69200) | Archaeal communities from Yellowstone National Park, Wyoming, USA - Perpetual Spouter C (PS_C) MetaG (SPADES assembly) (version 2) | ecosystem: Environmental > Aquatic > Thermal springs >... | reverse complement strand
ACAAGACCTTCATAATAGATTCAAAGATTATAAAAGCTTGTGAGAATATAAGGATACAAAGATGTAAAAAAATTTCAAGGAGAGGAGTTTAGGGGATATATAGCATCAAAGAGAGAATACGCATATGGGATAAAGTTGCATGTTTTGTGTGATAAAGATGGTATAATAAGGGAATATGCCATAAGTCCAGCGAGTGATCACGATATAAAAGGTCTATATTTTTTGCCTTTGAACTCTGGATCAGAAGGGGATAAAGCTTATAATAGTAGTTTTTATGAGGAGCTACTAAAACAAGAAGGAATAGAGCTCAGACCAATAAGGAAAAGGAATATGAAGAGGGGGGATGATTAGAGGAGCTATCAAAAAAGGAGGAAAGTAGTAGAGACTGTGTTGAGCGTGTTAGAAAAGGTAATGGGAATAAGGATACATGCAGTGACTGTGTGTGGGTTTATAATGAAGATAGTTTTGGCAATAATATCCTATAACCTTTACAGATTTTTCAAAATCCTATAACTAGCAACTTAGGTTATAAAAAATACAGAGAAAATAAAGATACCTTTTACTCTCTCTGGTTGTCACAACTTTTCTTTTCTGCATTTAATAAAGATAAAAAGCACGAGTATTTGAAAAGTCAGCTCCCCGATGAAATTAAGGAATCATTCAACCTTATGCCATTTTTAAATGGCGGTCTTTTTACAAAAAACGAACTTGATGAAATTAATTTCAAAATCCCAGACACTGTATTTGAACTTCTATTTGAAATTGACCCACAAGATAAAAATAAGGGTTTCCTTGAAAGATTTAACTTCACAGTCCGTGAAGATACACCGCTTGATGTTGAAGTTGCAGTTGACCCGGAGATGCTCGGAAAAGTATATGAATCATTAATTGCCGAAGAAGAAAGACAAAAGGCAGGAATCTTTTACACTCCAAGAGTTGAAATTGATTTAATGTGCCGTCTTTCCCTCATTGAATATCTTTTTGAAGAGACAAAAATTCCAAAAGACGATTTAATTACACTTGTTTTTGAACCTCAAGAGATTGAAAACTACGATAACCTTGAAAATCTCCGTAAGATAAAATTTGCCCTTGATAATGTAAAAATCGTTGACCCTTGCGTTGGCTCTGCGTCTTTTTTGGTTGGAATGATGAATGTCCTCGTTGAAATCCATTCTAACCTCATAAGAAAGCTTGAAAAAAGGGAAGAGAATCTCTTTGCTTTAAAACAGAAAATAATCCTTGAAAACCTTTATGGTGTAGATGTAAAGGATTGGGCTGTAATGGTTGGAGAGCTCCGCTTGTGGCTCTCTCTTATTATAGAAACAGATGAAAAATATATGGATATTTACACAAAACCGCTTCTCCCAAATCTCTCCTTTAAAATGCGTCAAGGTGACTCCCTCATTGAAGAAATTGCAGGACAAAAAATAATGCTGAGAAAAGAATTTGCAATTCTTTCGCCAACGCTGAAAGCAAAGGTTCAAGAGCTTGCGGACAGAAAAGCTCTATTTTTCTCAGGCGGAAGAAGTGCCGACCTGAGAGAAAAAGAAGAAATTGAAAAACTTGAAAATGAAATTTTCAAAGAAATTGTTGAACAAAAGGTATCGGAATACAAAAAAGAGAAAGAAAAAATTAATGCGCAAATAAAACATCTCTCATCTCAGCAACTCGGCATGTTTGGGACGAAAGCGAAAGAATTTAAAGATGAACAAAGAAAACTTGAAAGCGAGCTTCAACAAATAGAAAATGAAATATCAAAGCTTGAAAAAGTTAAAAGGGAACTTCAAAGAAAAACTTCAAAAGATTACTTCCTCTGGGAAATCGACTTCGCTGAAGTGTTTTACGAGAAAGGTGGCTTTGATATTGTGATCGGCAATCCACCTTATGTAAGGCAAGAACTTATCGCTTATCCTCTTGATAGAGAAGATGAATTATCCCCGGAAGAATGGAAAAGGAGAAAATCAGAATACAAGGAGAAACTCGTTGAATCGGTTAATTTGCTCTGGGATAATGTAAAAATTGATAGAAGAAGCGACCTTTATGTTTATTTCTACTATCACGGACTTTCAATCCTAAAACTCGGCGGTATCTTTTGTTTTATCAACTCAAACTCCTGGCTTGATGTTGGTTATGGTGCAGGACTCCAGGAATTTTTATTGAAGAATATGAAACCAATTTATGTTATAGATAACATAGTCCAGAGAACTTTTGAAGCGGACATAAACACGGTCATAGTCCTCATCAAAAGACCAAAAGATAAAAATCAAATCAAAGATGAAGATGTCTTGAAATTCATCGGCTTCAAAAAGCCTTTTGAGGAAATTGCAAAAGCTGATGTGTTTAAACAAATTGAAAGAGACGATAAATTTGTAATCAACGATATATATCGCATACTCCCTAAAAAGAGAATAGAACTTCTTGAAGAAGGAGTTGAAATTCCTGAAGAGGAAGAAATAATTAAAGATGTAAAGTCCCTTCCTTACATCGGTAACAAATGGGGAGGAAAATATCTAAGAGCACCTGAGATTTTCTTTAAGATTTTGGAAAAAGGAAAAGATAAACTCGTAAGACTAGGAGATATTGCAGAGGTGAAATTTGGCATTAAAACAGGTGCGAATGAATTTTTCTATTTAGAGCCAACAGGAAAACCCGCACCAAAAGGGCTTTTGCATGTCAAAAACTCCGCTGGTTGGGAAGGATATATTGAAGAGGAATTTTTAAAACCAGTTATTAAATCACCACGGGAACTTAAAACGATAATAGTTAGAGAAGAAGATTTAAGATACAGAGTTTTTATGTGCCATAAATCAAAAGAACAACTCAAAGGAACTTATGCCTTGAAATATATTGAATGGGGAGAAAAACAAGGATATCACAAAAGACCAACCTGTGCTTCAAGATCGAGATGGTGGGATTTGGGGGAAAATAGATTTCAAGTTATATCAAAAAGATTTGTAGATGATAACTTCTCATATTTTTTCAATCCAAAAAATTTCTTTGTTGGCGATACTTTCTTTGTTATTGATATAAAGTTAGCAGAAAATAAAAAACTATGTTTGTATTTAAATTCAACTTTATGCTCATTATTGACAGAGCAAATTGGCAGGAAAAATATGGGGGAGGGTGTTTTACTCATGTATGGACCAGAGATAACTAATTTGCTCGTCCTAAATAGTAAGTATATCGCTCAAATTTCTATAAATATGGATAGCTTTCTCAAGCGAAAGCAAAAAATTATTTTTGAAGAACTCGGGTTTCAAAAATGCACTCAAAGAAACTGCACTCATCCCGAGCATCCTTATGAATATGTAAAGCCCGAAGAGGTATCCTTTGACCGCATAATGCCAGATAGAAGAGAACTTGATAAAATTGTTTTTGAGGCATTAGGCTTAACAGAAGAAGAGCAACTTGAAGTTTATCGTGCGGTTTTGGAACTTGTGAAAAATAGGTTATTGAAGGCGAAGAGTAAATGAGAGAAACATTTATTTTACTTACTTTACTTGTGAGTAAAACTGTTAAGAACATTTAGATTTTTAATATTCCGTTTTTAGATGTTTTAGCAATAAGATAATTAATAAATGCTGAACATGAAACTAACATAAACTTTGCATCTTCAAAGCTAATATTAGTTTCATCAAGGAGGGAATGGCGTATACCATCGGCGTCGCTTGTATATCCATACAACTTATTGAATGCTTCCTTCAAAGCAGGATGGAGTTTTATTTGACTTTTCCCTTCTATTTTCTGTATTGCCTTACCTAATGTTGCTTTTTCGTCTCCTGTTATTATTCTACATATAGCCTCTATTGCGCTTATAGATTCTTTTATTGAGTTCCTATAATCAGGATTTTCTCTATCTGCTAATAAATCTAAAGCTCTTTGTAAATGAATATTAACTACTTTTAATGGAGCAGAGATATTTAGAGCTTCTTCTATTTCTGAAATTTCACATTCGGATATTATTTTTACAAGTTTTTTCCCAACAAAACGATAAGCAGATAACTCTCGTTCCAAAATATGATTACAATATTTGATGAATTCATTATTAGTGTTTTCAAGAGAAGGAAAGGAATTATTGGCTATAAACTCTATAAAATCATAAACATCATACCAGGGACACTGGAAAAAATATTCTTTGATTTCTTGTAAAGTGATAATCCACCCTAAATTTAGAGTATCTAGTGGTTTTTTAAAATAATCTGTCCATAATTTTTCACATAAATAACGAATCTCTACTGGTGCGTCTAAAAGTGTTATCTCCTTAACTTTAGACCAATAATATTTATATAGAGCATTCCATAAGCTATTTCTTAAATCATCATCCATAGAATTTTCTTGTATTTTATTTTTAACTGGTTTGAATCCCTCTCTTTGAGAAAATAGTCTCTTATCCTTGTTCTCACTTTTTTCCTTCCCATGCATAAAATGGATTTATTTGTTATATTAAATATTAAATTTTAGGTTATTAGCTGGTAGATTGCTAAAAAATCTCGCAAAATTGACATTTGATATAAAGAAATTAGAAAATGTAAGACTTGAATACGATGAAAAGGAAAAGCTAGTAAGTGTCAAAGAAAATCCGAACTAGATTCATTAGCAGAGGAAAATTATAAATTTTATAAAATTGAAGGAAAAGGGGAAATTGTAAAAAGAAGAAATGTGAAAAAGTGAGCTTCTGGTAAAAAGTTATGCTAACAAAAATAAAAATCTCGGGTTTCAGGTCTATCAAAGACCAGGAAATTGAGCTATCAAAAATAAATTTGATTTATGGTGAAACTGCAACCGGAAAATCATCTGTCTTATACTCACTTTTAGTACTCAAAAACTTCGTCAAAAATCCAAATCAGCATGTTGATGCATTTTTTAATCTTGGATTTTTAAATCTCGGAGGATTTGACTCCTGTGTTTTCAATCACGACCCAAAAGGAGAAATAAAAATCGGATTTTCTCTCAAAGATGCAGAATATGAAGTTATTTTTAAGAAAAATCAAGCTAAAATAAAACAGGTATGGAATAAATTTGAAATGAGTGGAGATTTCTCAATACCTTATCCACTGAACAAAAATTTCGCTTTTGACTTTGACCAGGAATTCACAGTAAATTGGAATGGCATAACTTCAAGTGTTGTTCCGAAAACTCCGATCTCTCAAAATCAGCAAAGAGCAAGAGAAATTGCAGAAAAGTTAAATTCTATAACATCAGTACTTGATAGCGTAGATATAGTCCCACACAAAAGAGGTTTTTTCAAACCTTTCTATTCACCTTCTGCGGTTTCAGCAAATCCAACTACGGAGGATGAAGTTGCAACGATTATTATAAATGATCCAAATTTAGCTCCGAAAATTTCTGTTGACCTTGAAAAAATTCTCAATCGTGATTTTAGACTGCATACTCCACCCGGCACAGCGATAGCATATTTTAAGACAACAGATAAAATAACGCGAACCCCAACGGACCTTGTAAATGATGGATTTGGAGTAAATCAAGTTGTTTTCATACTTGCAAAGGTTCATAGACCAGAAATAAAAACTATTCTGATTGAAGAACCAGAAATTCATCTTCATCCAAAAGTTATAAGAGCTCTTGTGAGAGCAATAATTTCAATTTCAAAAGAGGAAGAAAAACAGTTTATAATTGTGACACATTCGGAGCTTTTTGTATCTTCGCTTCTGGCAACAATTGCAGAAAAACTCATAACACCTGCTGATTTGAAACTCTACTTGACAGAAAAGAAAGGTAAGGAAACAATTTTGAAAGAGCAAAAAACAAATGAAAAAGGGCAAGTTGAAGGCGGACTTGAATCGTTCATTTCAGCTGAACTTGAAGACTTAAAAATTATGCTTGGAATAAAAGGAAAAAATGCTGCTTTTAATTAAGCGGTTGAGCCACCGTCTATTGTGAATACCGATCCGGTTATGTAGCTTGCTTTATCTGATGCAAGAAAAAGAATAAGTTCAGCTACTTCCTCTGGTTCTCCGACCCTCCCCAAAGGTATTCTCAAAAGCGGGTTTTCACCTCCACCACCTGATTCAAACATATCTACAAGAACCTTTGAGAATTTTGTCCTTATAATTCCGGGAGCTACTGCATTTACTCTTATTCCAAATCCTGCAAGCTCAACAGCCATAGTCTTTGTCATAGATATAAGTCCAGCCTTGGCTATTGCATAAACTCCAAGACCTGGGGTTGCTCGCAATCCAGCGACAGAAGCTACATTTATTATGCAACCCTTTATTTTGTTCTCTATCATTCTTTTCGCTACCTCTCTTGAAGCTACGAAATTTCCGGTCAAGCTTACACTTATTATTTTTTCCCAGAGCTCATCAGGTGTTTCATGGATGGGCAGTATAGTAGGGTTTGTTGCGGAGTTATTTACAAGAATATCAATTTTGCCGAACCTTTTCCAACATGTTTCGACTGCATTCTTAACATCTTGGGGATTTCCACTGTGAGCTGTGCAGAAATCAACTTCATAATTTTCTCCAATTTTCAGACCTTTTTTCTCAAGGTCGTTTTTTATTTCTTCAACCGCTGCTTTCAGATTTTCTTCTTTTCGTGATGTCAAAAACACTTTGGCTCCGTTTTCGCAGAACTTTTTTGCCGTCGCTAAACCTATTCCACGAGATGCCGCTGTAATCATTACAACCTTTCCATCAAACATTTTTTTACCTCCTTTTTTGTTTTCTATCCATAAAGTTTTATTTGAAAAAGAATATTTTTGTTAAACTATTGAGTTCAGATAAATTTCAATAAAATTGATTTTATAAAATATGGAAAGATGGAAAAAAGCTCGGCTTATTGAGGAAATTAAGAAATTGGAAAGGGAGGTTTACTTGAAAAAAAGTAAGCTCGCATCGGAAGAAGCTATGAATTATGGTGAATCAAAACCTCATCCACATGATTTAAATATTGAAGATTTAAAAAAGAATATTGAAGATCTAATTTCACTTATCGGAGCACATTCCAAAGGAGGGAATAGCGTTGAGGATGTAAAGCAAGAAAGGGAAAAATGAAGGTAGTTATTGATAGTAGTATCTTTGTTAGCTTCCTAGATCCAAAAGATATTTTTCATAATGAATGTTATCCTGTTTTGGAAAAGTTGTTAAAATTTGAGATAGAGGCGTTGTGTCCTTCTTTTGTTTTGGTGGAGGTTACTTGTGTTATTAGGAGGAGGACAAATTCTGAGTTGCTCGCTGTATCTACTTACAAGAATTTAGTCAAAATACCCGCTATAAACTGGTTAGATTTTAACCTCGAAGTTGCACAAAGAGCTTGTATGCTTGGAGCTAAAACCGGATTAAAAGCCGGTGATGTGGTAATTCTCCATGTAGCAGAGCAATATGGTATTCCTCTTTTGACAAAGGATAAAGAAATTAAGCAAAAGGCACCAAAAAATATTTTAGTTTTAGAGCCTTCTGAAATATTGCCGTAGCAGAGTAAGAAATTAACTTTCTCATATGCGTCTTTTTTGTCCAGCTAAAATAAATCTTTTTCTCTTTGTTCTCGGAAAGATGGAATCAGGCTACCATGAAATTTTATCTTGTGTTGATACTATCTCTTTGTTTGATGAAATTGATGTTGAAGAAATAAACGAAAGAGAAAATATTGTGAGCTTTGATTCTTTATGGGAAATACCACAGAATAATTCCGTCTCTAAAACTTTGAATCTCATCTCCCACATAACTGGAAAAAGTTTTAGAGTTGTTGTAAGGAAGAGAATACCACCGGGAGCTGGGTTGGGAGGTGCTTCTTCTGATAGCGGAGTTCTTATAAAAGAACTTTCAAAAAAATATGCAATAGATGAACGGAAAAGCAGAGAAATTGCTGAATCCGTCGGCTCTGATGTTCCTCTGTTTTTGTTTGAAAGACCCGCTTTGATTTATGGGAGAGGAGAAAAGGTGAAAGAAATAAAGATAGAAAGAAGAAACGAGTTTTTCTATGTATTAGTTTGGCCGGAGATAATATCTGAAACAAAAAAAGTTTATGACCAGTTTGATAAAATTTACTCAAAAGACCTATTGGATATCTCAAAAAAGAGAGATTTGGTTGAGCAAATACTTAACTTGAAGGAAATTTCTTTTGATTTCTTTTCTGATATTTTGGGTAAGAACGACCTTGAAGAACCCTTTTTGAGTTTGTATAAAGATGGAGAGAAAATCAAAAAGTTTCTCTCTCAATTTGGAAATTTCTATCTTACGGGTTCTGGTTCAACTTTTTTCTCCATTTTTTTTGATGAGAAAACAGCCACAGATACGGCGGAAAAGCTGAAAAAATATTTCAAATTTGTTTTCGTATGCAAACCATATTGATATTGCTATCTGATGCTGTTCATAAAGTCCTTTTGAGTTCTTCCAAAGCTTCCAAAAATAAATCTAATTCTTTTTTTGAGATGATAAGAGGAGGCAAAATTCTTATCTTTGTTTCTCCAAGATGAGTCTTTATAACATTTACTATTACTTGTCTTTCAAGAAAGAAATCTCTTATGTCTTGTGGTTCTTTTTTTATTTCTCCAAGTTTCACACCCATCATCAACCCTTTTCCTTCAACTTCAAACCCAATTTTTTTTAGCTCTTTTTTTAGATATTCTCCTTTTGATAGAACATCTTTTAGAAGTTTTTTAGAATTTACTTTCTTTATTACGACTTTACCCGCTGCGCAAGATATGGGATTCCCGCCGAAAGTTGAAGCATGCATTCCAGGTTTTACAAGTCTTGATATTTCTTCTGATACTGCTGTGACCCCCAGCGGCAAACCTCCTCCTATTGCTTTTGCTGAAACTAAAATGTCTGGCTTTATATTTTCCCATTCGTAAGCCCAGAATTTCCCTGTTTTTCCAACTCCTGTTTGTATTTCATCTACTATAAGGAGTGTTTCATATCTTTCACATAATTTTTTCAGATCATACAAAAATCCAGGAGGTGGAGTTATAACACCTGCCTCTCCCTGAATTGGTTCCACTATAACGGCACAGTATAAGTTTTTCTTCAATTCATTTTCAACCTGCTCTAAATTTCCATATTCAACAAAGTTGAAATTTGGAAGGAGAGGGAAGAAAGGTTTTCTGAAATCTTCTTTCCATGTTGCAGATAAAGCTCCGTGAGTTCTTCCGTGAAAGCTTCCGTAGAAAGCAAGAAAACCTCTTTTGCTCTCGCTAAAAGGGAGTTTTGCAAATTTCAAAGCGGCTTCAACAGCCTCTGCTCCCGAATTAGAAAGAAAGATTCTGTAATTACCATCCAAAGTATTCAAGAATTCATTAGCGAATTTGATTTGCGGTTCTTGCCAAAACAAATTTGATACATGCATAAAAAGGTTGAGTTGTCTTTTTATCTCTTTTAGGACTTCTTTGTTTGAATGTCCAAGAGCGATTACGCCTATTCCTCCTATAAGGTCAAGATATTTTTTACCTTCTGAGTAGATAAAAACCCCTTTTGCTTTTTGGACTAAAATTGGGTATCTTGTGTATGTGTTAATAAAAAGCTTTTCAGCAATCTTTTTGAGATCAGCCATATTTTTTTATTTATTCTCCTATAAAATCTTTTTTCACATAATCGCGCAGTACCTCTGGAACTTTTATTTTCCCAGATTCAACAAAATAATTTTCTATAATTGCAGCAAGGCACCTACCAATAGCGACTCCTGATCCATTTAGAGTATGAGCGTATTCGGTTTTACCGTTTTTTCTCCTCAACCTTATCATAGCTCTTCTTGCTTGGAAATCTTCACAATTTGAGCAAGATGATATTTCAAGGTATTGACCGTATCCCGGCATCCAGACTTCTATATCGTAAGTTTTTGCTGCTGAAAAACCAATATCGTTTGCTGGTAGTAAAACAACCCTATATGGTAGTTCAAGTAAATCAAGAATATGACATGCGTCTTGAAGGAGCTTTTCAAGTTCATCGTATGAATCTTCTGGTTTTGAGATTTTCACAAGTTCTACTTTATTGAATTGATGCTGTCTTATCAAACCTCTTGTTTCTCTTCCCCATGAACCTGCTTCCCTTCTGAAACATGCTGAATATGATACACAATTTAGAGTGAGTTTTTCTTCTGGTATTATCTCGTCTCTGAAAAGATTAACCAGAGTGACTTCTGCTGTTGGAATTAGCCACAGATTATCTTCTTCAATGTGATACATATCATAAGCGAATTTGGGGAGTTGTCCTGTTCCTTCCATGATTTCTTCTTTTACTATATATGGTGCAAAATACTCTTTGTATCCTCTCTTTGTGTGGGTATCTATCATGAAATTTATCAGTGCACGTTCAAGTAGAGCTCCACCTCCTTCCAGAACCGTAAATCCAGACCCAGAAAGTTTTGATCCTCTTTCAAAATTGAGTATTCCGAGTTTTTCTCCTATTTCCCAGTGAGGTTTATGATATTTTTCAGAGTAAGGTTCGCCTTTCACTTTTACTACTTTTGGTTCTTTATCTGGGATGCTTTGATGGGCTATGTTTGGGTAAAGAAGGATTGTTTTTTTCCACTCTTTCTCTATTTCTTCTCTTTGTTCTTCAAGAGATTTTATTTCTTCTCTTATTTGTTTTGCTTGCTGTTTCAAATATTCTGCGCTTTCTCCACTTCTTACAACTTCTGCAATTTTATCTGTGATTTTGTTGAGGTCTGAACGAAGATTATCTATTTTTACCTGGAATTCTCTCCTTTTGTTATCTAACTCTATAAGTCTTTCAACATCAAAATTTATTTCTCTTCTCCTTATGTTTTCTTTAAGTATCTCTGGATTTTTCCTTATTATATCTGGATTTATCATGGCTTTAACTTCAAAAATTTTTTTAAGTTTATGGTCTTAATAACTTAATTGTTTATTAACTCTTTACTCATAATTTTCAAGATTAAGTTTTTGTCCAAAAGTTTAAGCTCGTTCTTATCTTCTATGAATCTTTCTACATCTTTTCTTACTTTTGTGAAATCAATATTTTCTATTTTTTCTTTCAAGAAACTATAAAAATTTTTGGCGTTTAGATTGATTTTCTTCTTTTCTGTTTGCTCTATTGCATTGTTAAGCAGCTCAAAATTGGGCATAACCTTTTTGCCCAAATACCATAAAAGGTCGTAAAAATCCCTACCTTTCGTATATTTTCTGTAAAAACATGCATGAATTTTTGTTGCATAAAGGGAGGGGATGTCAAAATGTACTACGGTGAAAACAAAGTATTTGCTTATTAAAGAAAGTTCAGTGTTCCATCCTTTGGGTGGATTAGAATCTATTTCAACTCTAATGGAGAGTTTTTGTTCCTTTTGCTTTGATAATCCCAAGAGATACAAAATATCTTTAAATTTTATCATAGCTGATTGAATAGGTTCTTTTGTATTTTTCTTCGCCTCTACTGAAAGTCCATATTTTTCTAATTCATAGATAATTTCTTCTACAAAAGTATCAAACTTGTATCTTGATTTATCAATAAGGGAAAAGTCAAGGTCTTCCGAGAATCTTCTTAATCCATAGAGAAATCTTAAAGCCGTTCCACCAACGAAGGCGATATTTTTAAAATAATCCTTGTCGTAAATGATCTTTAAAATGAGTAGTTGAAGAAATTCTCTGGTTATATGAATCTTCATTTGATTATCTTTGATTTCAGAAATACTTTTCTCTATCAGATCAAGCATAGTTTTTTCTTATCTTACCTTTTTCATAAAATTTAGAAGTTTCTTTGCTACATCAATTAAATCAGGGTTTTCAAATCTTTCGGCAAAATCCATGAGCTTTTTTTTATTCAGTATATCTAAGTTTTGAAACCTATAAGATAGGCTGAATATATCTTCTTCTTTCTTCTTAAAATCGTGCATGTTAAGGTAAATGAAGTCAAGGATAGCTTTTTCTGGCTCTGCGATAAGGACAGGGAACCCATTTTCATCCTCAATTTCCTTGAAACCAAAAAACAGGTTTGTTTTCAGGTGCTGATAGACGAAAGTTCCGAAAGTATTCACAAATTTTGCTGTCTTTTTAGTGGTACAAGATGTGACATCTACTACCATTTCTGGTATCAAATCATAGTAGCTCATCGCATATAGTGTGCTTACATAGGATGGGGAGTATAAGTTATTAGCAAGAAAAATTTTTGATGGTTCATATTTTCTATCCTTATCGTTCAGAATATATAGACCTTTTTTTAATTTGATAATCAATCCTTTCTTTTGCCATAATACTAACTGGGTTTTTATAGTATTATTCCCTCTACTGATATGAGAGATGTGCGTTAATGAAATTAATGGAAAATCTCTCACGGCGTTTTTGAATTCTAAATATTTCATTTCCGTAAATTATAGAAAATTATTATTTTCGGAAACAAGTTATAAAAGATGAAAAAAAACCTATTGATTTGAGAATAAAATTTTTACAGCAATTGAGCAAGTTATAAAAATGAAAAAAAAGACTACGAATTGTTTTCTAAATCAAGTCAAGCATCGGGATGTCCGGTGAGGCTGGATTGGGAATGACTTTTCTTGATTTTGGATCAACTAAAAGATCCAACATTTCTAAAACTACCTGACCTACAATAGGTTGAGAGCCTTCCTCTTCACATAGAACATCAAAAGTGCTACTGCGTCCCAAAATTTCTACTACAACAGCTCTATAAACCGGTTTTGTCTCTACTTTATTGTTTGCATATCTCACTTTTGTTTCGCCAACTTTTCTTAAACCAAGCTTATCTACCAAATCCTTCGGTAGCACAACCGATGTAGCTCCTGTGTCTATAAGAGCCTCTACCTCTACAAATTTATCTGGCTCAAATACATTCCTGAATTTGACCTTCTCAATCACTTTTCCCATATTTTCCCCTCCTAAATCCATGTTTTTCCTCCTTTTTTAAAATCAAATTTCTGCTACATCTAAAAATTTAGCGGATTTTACATTGTTATTTCTTTCGGCAAAAAATTCAAAAAAATAAAAACTTATTTTTGATTTGATAAAATCTTGAATATGAAAAAATTCACTCTATTTACTCCCGGACCCGCTGAGGTTCCTCCAAGAGTTCTTAAAGCTCTGTCAGAACCTATAATACATCACAGAAGTCAGGATTTCAGAAACATATTTTTTGATGTAAGAGAAAAGCTCAAAAGGCTGTTTAAAACGAAGCAAGATGTTATTGTTTTTGCATCATCCGGAACTGGTTCTATGGAAGCGGCAGTTGTGAATTTCTTTTCAAAAGGTGATAAAGTTATTGTCGTAAACGGAGGTAAATTTGGTGAAAGATGGACAGAAATATGCACTGCATACGGTCTTGAAGTTGAAGAAATAAAAGTTGAGTGGGGATATGGGGTAGATCCAGAAGATGTCAGGAAAGCTCTGAAAAAAAATGGTAAGGTAAAAGGGGTTCTTATTCAAGGTTGTGAAACTTCAACAGGGGTTGAGCACCCGGTAAAAGAGGTTGCAAAAGTTGTGAGAGAAGAAAGAGAAGATGATACTCTTTTTGTAGTTGATGGAATAACTGCTGTGGGAGTTTTTGATATAGATATGGATGGCTGGGGAGTGGATATTCTTCTTACAGGATCGCAAAAAGCTCTTATGTTGCCTCCGGGACTTTCTATGATTTCTGCATCAGAAAGAGCCTTAAAATTTATGGAAAAATCTGACCTGCCAAAATACTACTTTGATTTGAAAAGAGAGATGAAAGCACAACAAGAAGGAGAAACTGCTTTCACACCTGCTATATCTTTGATAAAAGGTTTGAGAGAGTCTTTGACTATGATTTTAGATGAAGAAGGACTTGAAAATGTTTTTGAAAGACACAAAAGATTAGCCTCAATTTTGAGAGGTATGGTAGAAGGAATGGGACTTAAAATTTATGCCAAAAGACCTGCTCCCGGACTTACAACAATAGAAATTGAAGATGCTGAAAACATAAGAAAAAGAATGAGAGAGCTCGGAGCTTGGGTTGCAGGGGGTCAAGGGAAACTCAAAGGCAAGATAATAAGAATAGCTCACATGGGATATTACACAGAAGGAGATATGATTTATGTCGGAAATGTCCTAAAATTTGTATATGACGAATTCAAAAGCAAGCAAAGGAAAAACTGATTCAAAAGTTAAAAAAAAGAATGTAAATGTGAAGTTCTCTTTTGATGAAGAAAATGACATCATCTACATATCAATAAAAGATGGACCTGCCTTTGATTCAGAGGAAGTAGCAGAAAATATCAGAGTTGAATACGATGCAAAGGGAGAATTAGGGGGAATTGAAATTTTCAACATTACACAAATTATCGCAAATGCCATCAAAAAGAAAATCAAAGAAACTTTGTTTGAAAGATAAACAGAAAAGATATACAGCATGAAGATGGAAAATTACTCAAAAAATTAAATCTTGAAAAAACTAATAATTCATTCAAAAAAAAAAAAAAATTAGAATATGCAGAGGGGAAAAGGTGTTTTTGATATATCTATAAGGAACTTCATATATGGGATTCTTATCATAGTGTTTTTGGGTGCATCTTTCTTTACCGCATTTGTATTTATATCTTCAAGAACATTAGTAAACGGCGGAAAGTTCGTGGATTATGTTGGGAAATTAAGAGGAGGTATGCAAAGGGTTTCAAAAATTGCTCTCTCTGGAAATGATCCAGATGAAGCTATGCAAAGAGTTGATGAGATACTCAAAATGGTAACTGAGGGTAGTAAAGAAGAAGGGATACCAAAATATGAGAAAAAAGAGTTTAGAGCAAAATTAGATGAGGTTAAAAATAAATGGGAGGAAGTAAAAGCTCTCATAAAGAAACTAAAAGAACAAGGAAAAGATGAGGAGACAACACAAAAACTATTTGAAGAATCAGAAATCCTATTTAAACTAACGGATGAGCTTGTAGATCTTTCAGCAGAGTACGTAAGAGAGAGAACAATTCTTATTCAAACTGTTCCTTTGATTATTTTTGCCTTATCTTTAATTTTCATTTCATTTGCTTTTATTTTTGGCAGAAACATAAGCCGGAATATAAATAAGCTTTTGGGGTATTTAAAGGAAATATCGGAGGGTAATTTTTCTCAAACTTTGGAAGGAGGTGGAGGAGAAGAAATATATCAAATCATTTCAAATGCAAATCAAATTGTTACTTCGCTTTCATCTTTGGTAGAGAAAATATACGATTCTGCAATCAAGGTATATGCAACTGCTGAGGGATTTCTTTCTACTTCTGCGAAGCTATCTAGTACTACTCAGAAGTTATCTTCTGAAATAGCTCAAATAGCGTCTGCTGCTGAGGAATCAAGCAAGGCAACAGAGGAGATAGAAAGAGTTGCTTTACATTCAAAAGATACGGCGGAGAAATCTATGGAGGCATCCAGTGAAGTGGTCAATTTATCCTATGGGGTGATTGAAATTATGAATCAGGCTTATAATTCAACTTTGCAGCTTTCTAAAACCTTATCATCTCTTGTGAAGGAGGTTAGAGGAATTGGGAATATAGTTGGTATAATAAAAGATATAGCAGATCAGACGAACATACTTGCTATTAATGCGTCAATAGAGGCAGCGAGAGCAGGGGAGCAGGGAAAAGGATTTGCTGTTGTAGCAAGCGAAATAAGGAAATTGGCAGAAGGGACTATAAAGTCATCAAACGAGATATCTCAAAAAATCTCCTCAATTCAGAAAGATTCTCAAAATACACTTGATTCTATGGAAGGAGCTTTGAAGAGCTTAGATGATGTGAAGAATTTTATTTTGAGGCTCAAAGAAGTTCTTGACCGCACATTAAATTCATTTTCTGAGGTAAGCAAAGATATGGCTCAAATATCATCTGCTGTATCAGAACAAGCCTCTGTTTCTCGGGAAATTGCAAAGAATACGGTAAATATATCTAATATGTCAGAGGATGTATCAAAAGAGGTAAGGAATGTTCTTTCTTCCGCAATCAGAATTATAAGTGAGATAGACGAGTTGAGGGAAAAAACTCTTGCTTTCAGAACGAAAAATAGAGATTATTTTATTTTGGACCTTGCAAAAACGGACCACAGGGTTTGGGTCGCTCGGGTTTATGGTCATATTTCGGGACTTTTGAAGTTAGACTTATCTACTATACCAGACCATACCAAATGCAAATTAGGTAGATGGTATTATAGCGAGGGGATAAAGGTTTTCGGGAAGTCTCCGGTTTTCAGAGAGTTGGAAGATGTACATAAAAAGATACATTCTTTGGGTATGGAGATACTTTCTTCTTATGAGAGAGGAGATGCAAAGAGAGCGTTTGAACTTTTCCCAAGACTTGAAGAGACTTCCCAAGAAGTTTTGAGACTTCTTGATGAACTAAAAAAATATAGATTGTAGTATTTGTGATGAAGTTATTAGATTTTTTTGTTGTTTTCTACTTTATCAGATATGGTTCCCACTGAGGGTAAAATTTCAGGTCTATTTCTCTTGCGTTTATAATGTTTATTGTTGGTTGCCGCGGTTCCCTTATTAAAATTAGTCCTGCTTCTTCTGGTGTCCTATCTCCCTTTTTTAGATTGCACGATACGCAGCTTGTTACTACATTTAGCCATTCAGTTCTTCCTCCTCTTGATCTTGGTATTACATGGTCTATTGTTAGGTTTTTTGGAGAAAATTTTTTACCGCAATATTGACATGTAAAACTATCTCTTATAAAAATGCCAAGTCTTGAAACTTTTGGTTTTGATATTTTGGGGTCTATATCTGTATCGGCTACAATTATCTTTGGGATTTTTATTTTTCTTGAAACGGTTGAGATGTATTCTTCTCCGTCTTTTGGTTCTATTTCAAGCCATTCCCAGATTGAAACTGTTTCAAAATCTTCTGTAAGAATTTTGGCGGATTCCCTGAAAAGCAAACTGAATGTATGTCTTAAATTAGTTATATAATATGGAATGAAATTTTTGTTTAGTACTAATACGGCTCTTTTTATTATCCTCCTTCTGCTTTGTATCCTGTTTGTATTATCCCCCTCTGAATAAAGAATTATTTCTCCATTATTATTATCTCCTTTTATTTCCTCCCAAAAGAAAGTTTTCACCTCCTTTTTGATCAATTGTTATATTAAATTAAAGTTAGTCAAATTTGAGGTTTTTGAGATGATTTTGCAAAAATTTTTTCAGAAGTTTCCAGAGAATCTATCAATTTCTCTATCAATTCCACTGAGCTATCAATTTTCTTATAAATCGTTATAAAAACACTTTTCTGTTTAAAAATCACTAATATAAATTTATGTATTCACAACCTGAATTTAAGAGATTAATATTCTATCTTATTGTTTTTTCTTCTCTATCATTTTCTTTTCAAGAGATTGTAGAAGGAAATTTTAGCGCAAATTCTGGGGTTTCAAATCAAAATACATTTTCAAATCAGGAACAAAAAGATAATCCTTTGTTTCATTCAGGACAAAGAATTTTGCAAAGGAGAACCGGTATATCTTGTGGTTCCGGTGGTGGTGGAGGTTCGAGTGGTGGAGGTGGTAGCTCATCAGGTAGTGGCTCGTCAGAAGAACCAGCAAAAGGTTATCTCCTCCTCAAAGTCTCTAATGCTAATTCAAACTCTTCTGTTGAAAATGCGGTAGTATATGTTAATGGAGTATCTGTATCCACAACATCACAAGAAGGAACTGCTTTCTTTCCTCTCAACCCGGATAAGTATCTTGTAAAAGTGTCTGCCCAAGGGTTTGCTGATTCCTTCTTTTCTGTTTCAGTTCAATCAGATACAGTTTCTGTATTGAATATAAGTTTGGTTCCTTATAGATTCTCATTTGAGTTCAATACATCATCTGGCGCTCAAGCTTATGACAGAACATCTGGCGTAAAAATAGTAATACCATCCGGTGCTTTGCAGAAAGAATCAGGAGGAACTTATACTGGCAATGTTTATCTGAAACTCTCTTATATAGACCCGCAAGACCCTTTACAGCTGAAAGGATTTCCAGGAGATTTTGTGGCTCAAAAATCTAACGGAGAAAAGGTCTTGCTTGAAACTTTCGGACCAATAGAAGCAAAACTTTTATCTGCATCTGGTGAGAAATTAAATCTTCCTTCTGGTGTGGTAGCGGAGGTCAGTTTCCCAATACCACCAAATATGATAGATTATGTCCCTGATGTGGTCCCTGTGTGGAGTTTTGATGAGAGTAGGGCAGAATGGATTGAAGAAGGAGTTCTAAACAAAGTTTTAGATGAAAATGGAAGATATGTTTTGAGAGGATTTGTTTCTCATTTTTCATGGTGGAACCCAGATGTCCCTCTGGATACAACATGTTTGAAAGGAAGAATAAAGGATGAAAAAGGAAATCCTCTCGTTGGGGTTCCGGTTTGGTCAGAGGGAGTAGATTATAAAGGTGGAGATATTACAGGTAGGACTCAGAGAAAAACGGATTCGGAAGGAAAATTTTTCACCTTTGTAAAGAAGAATGCTAAATCAAAAATAAAAGCTTCTTTTGCAGATGGTGTTGAGATTGACCTTGCAGAAGTTCAGACTACATCGTCGTATCCGTCTTATTACTTCAAAGACTGGCTGCAAAATCCTGAAAGTGCTTGGAGCATATGCCCAGATATAGGAGATTTGAGTTTAGAGAAACTGACGATAATATTGAGGTGGGGAAATAAAAAATGTGATCTTGACCTTCATATAACAGGTCCAAATTCAGGAGGGGGAAGGTTTCACATAGCAACAAAACTATGGGGAAGGAAATACTTATTATCAGAGATTTTGGGAGATGATTATCCTGAAACTGCAAATTTGAATTTAAGTACATACGGTTTGTATAGAGTATCAGTTTATCATAATAATCCAAACGATACAAGCTGTGGTAGGCTTTTGAAGGATTCCGGAGCGGTAATCCAGGTGTGGAAAGGTAACAAGGTGATAGCAACAGCAAGTCCCCCAAGCTTAGGGAGTGGAAATATATGGAAAGCATTAGATATTCAAGTTTGGTCGGGCGGTGTGACAATAACTGAAATAAGAGAAATAGCTTCGGGAGATTACTGCGCACCGTATCACCCAGACCCATCTTATGAGCAACCGTGTCCTACAAATTCATCTCCTACATTTTCTGCAACTGTTCCAACAGAAGTTGAGGGTGGAGGCGTAGTCATAATACCTTTGAGTATTTCGGATCCGGACGGGGACTCTGTGGAAATAAAAGTTTTGTCAAGTGGTAATTTTGGTAGGTTCTACACGGGAGATGGATACATAGTATGGGAAACACCAGATGTGAGAGCAAATACATCGGTTAATTTCACAATAAGAGTAGATGATTTAAAAGGTGGAGTTGCATCTGCAAGTTATTCTACGCTTGTAAAACCTCTGACTTACTATAAAACATGGGAGTTCTACAAGGCTGATAGTTCTTTCGGTAAAGCTTTTTACGATGTTGCTCTGACAACTGATGGATTTTATACGATCCTTGATAAAGATGGTAGCGATGCAGTTGTGAAATTTGATAATAGTGGGCGAATTGTTGGCACTAAAATATTACCAAAAATTTTTGATATTGCAGTAGGTTCAGACGGAGTATATGTTGCCGAAGATAGAGGCGCAGGTATCTTTGCATTAAGTAAGCATTCGTTTGATCTATCTTCAACATTATGGGAATTGGCTACTACAATAAATGGTAGAAACTTTATGGCAGTTGATGCTTTTGGTGATGCTATATATGTAGCTTTTGTTGAGGGAGGAAACTATGTTGTCAAAAAATATTCACCATCAGGAGCGCTTTTATGGACCACTTCTTTTCCGAGAAGTGGAAACTTATCTATATGTTGGGTGAATTGTTTGAGGGTGAATAAAGATACAGGAGAAATATACCTTTCTGTTTATGAAGATTACTTTTCCGGTCAGGATTACCAAAAAGTATTCAGGATATCATATTCTGGTTCTGTTTTAGCTTCAAAGACATTCGCAAACTGGGCCCTTGTCCCTATATATCCATCTGGAACATCGGTATATCTTGTAAGGAACTGGAACATTCTTGAGGTTTACGATCAGAGCTTTAACCTTATAAAGTCTGTAAGTATTTGCTCTTCTTATCCTTCCTTGTGTGTTGCTCAATCTTACTATTGGATAACAGACCTTTTTGTCTCTGCTGGAAAGCTTTATGCTTATGCTGGTAAAAGCGTGTATAATGATAATCTTGATTGGTTAAGAGATTCATTAGCATTTTTAGAATTTACTTTGGGTCTTGATCTTGTTCGTATAAAAGATGTAGGCGTAAGTTATAAAAATATTTCTGAATACGGATACGGAATTGGAGTTGTAGGAGATTCAGTCTATATGGTCGGAGAATTGGATATTGCTTCAAATGTAAGCTATCCGTTTGCTCTCAAATACGCCAAGTAATTTTTCTTTCTAATTTAAACCAATTTATTCTCTATCATTTTCATAGGTGCAAGCGAATAGGGAAAAATTTTCCTCTGGAACGCGTTTTGCTTAAAACTGTGAGATGGGACTTTCTCATCAAGCTCTCTACATAGCAACTGCGGGAGCTTATGCAAATCAAAGGAAACTTGAAGCTATAACGAATAACCTCGCAAACGCTTCAACTTATGGATACAAAAAAAATATAGTGGCTTTTGAAGGCTTGTATGAACCTATATCACCGATTACTCCTCTTTCTCCAAAACTTTACTTTGACCTACACACCGAGCAAGTAAGTCAAAGATTTGTATTATTTGATGAAACCTATACAGATTTCTCTCAGGGAGCTCTGGTTGAAACTGGTAATACTTTTGACCTTGCTATAAACGGAGATGGATTCTTTGCTGTGATGACCGAAGATGGAATGAAATTTACCAGAGCAGGAAATTTTACTCTTTCGCCAGAAGGTTATATTATAACTCAACAAGGTCACAAGCTCTTGGGACAAAAAGGGGAACCAATAAGAATACCGTTTGAAGAATGGTTTCCCGAAGATGTGGTTATTACGCCAGATGGTGGAGTTTTTGTTGGTGTAAGGCACGGGGAAGAAAGAAAAAGCATATTTGTGGATAAAATAGCCGTTTATTCTTTACCGCAAGATATAACCATAACTCGCAAAGTCGGAGAAAACCTCTTTGATGTTCAAGATATGAGCTATGTTGAGGAAGCTCAAAACTACGAAATATTGCAAGGGTTTTTGGAATCTTCTAATATAAATCCAATATCTGAGATGGTATCTATAATAGAGGTTCAAAGAGCCTTTGAAGCAAATACAAAGATTATTACCACAGTTGATTCTACATTAGCAACATCTATTAGAGATTTAGGAAGAGTTTAGTATTTTGGAACTGATATTAGTATGGTTGGTTTGGAATTTAAAATTTAAAAAACTAAAAAGGAGGTGAGAAAATATGTTTAGGTCTTTGTGGACAGCAGCAACGGGAATGATAGCTCAACAGCAGAACCTTGATGTTATTTCAAACAACCTTGCTAATGTATCTACTCCCGGTTTCAAAAAATCAAGAGCTGAATTTGAAGACCTGGTTTATCAAGATTTACTTATTCCGGGTGCGGAGACTTCTTTGCAATCTACGAATCATCCAACCGGTGCGCAAATAGGAGCTGGAACAAAACTCTCAGGAGTCACAAAAATAGTATCTCCGGGTGAGTTGCTTGAAACGAACAGGGAACTTGACATTGCAATAGATAGCGAAGGATTTTTGCAGGTTCTTTTACCAGACGGTAGAATAGCTTACACAAGAGCCGGAAACTTCCAGAAATCCGCAGAAGGAGTGATTGTAACACCGGAGGGTTATCCATTATTTCCTGAAATAGTCGTTCCACAAGAGATAGTCCAAGTGCAAATAAGTCCTGATGGAGTTGTAACGGGTATAATTCCGGGGCAGGAGGATTCTCCGGTTGTTTTGGGGCAGATTGAGCTTGCGCGCTTTATAAATCCCTCAGGTTTGAAAGCAATAGGGAAGAACCTCTTCGTTCAGACATTTGCATCAGGAGACCCTATAATCGGTATTCCGGGAGAGGAAGGTTTCGGCAGGATTCTTCAAGGTTTTCTGGAAGTTTCTAATGTGAATGCTATCCAGGAGATGGTTGCTATGCTTCTTGCTCAAAGAGTGTATGAAATGAATTCCCGAGCGGTCACTGCAACAGATAATATGATGGCAACAACCGTGAATGTTGTAAGATAGAAAATATAAAGGAAGATATAAAGGAAGGAGGGATAATTTAAAGGAAGGAGGGATAATTTATATGTTTTTTGGTACGGTTTTTCTCTCACTTTTTATTCTCGCGAAACTTACTTATCAAGATATTGAAAACATGATAAGGGGAATTTCAGATTGTGAAGATTGCGAGGTCAAAGTTCTATCTTTGCATATACCTTTGAAGATGAAGCTTGAAGATTTTGATGCCGTTGAGATTGTTCCTCGTGATTCAAAGGCTCTGGGTAGGAAAGTTTTTACAGCTTATTTCCAAAAAGAGGGAAAAAATTTCACTGGAACGATTTTTGCCTTTATAGATAGAAAGATTATGATACCAGTTGCAAAGAGAAGAATTGAAAAAGGAGAGAGGGTAGATGAGAAAGATTTTGAATTCAAAGAAGTTTATTCTACTTTAACTCCTTCTGACTTTATAAGCAAAGAAGATATTGAGCAGAAAGAGCTTTATCTTAAAGTCCCAGTTGGAAAGGGGGAGGTTTTGAGAAAAACTCATCTCAGAGAAGATATTGCGATAAGAAAAGGTGATAGGGTAAAAATAGTTCTCAATTCTGGAATAATTTATGTTGAATTTCCTGGACTTGCCCTTTCTAATGCTAAGGAGGGAGAAACAGTAAAGGTAAGAAACATGAGTTCAAACAAAATAGTTTATGGAGTAGCAAGGGGAGATAAGATAGTTGAGGTGAAGTAAAGGAGAATAAAACGGGCGAAGAAAAAAAAATTTAAAGAGGCGGAGGATAAAGATGGCAAAGTATAACAAAAAATTAAAAAGAAGCGAAGAAAAGTTTTTGATTTTTGGAGTTTTTATTTCTCTTTTGATTTCAGGTTGTGCAACAAAAAAAGAGCCTGAATTTCCAAAAGTTCAAGATGTAGAAGAACCAGCTGAACAGCCCATCCCACAGGAAGGCTCTTTGTTTTATGATGGAAGTCCCCTTTCAAATATATATTCAGACCTCAAAGCAAAAAGAGTAGGTGATGTTGTCATAGTCAAAATAGTTGAGAACGTAAAAGCCAGGAACGATCAGAGAAAAGATATGTCAAGAAATTCATCTATAAATTACGGCATGGGGGCGAGCTTATCTGAAAAAGGAAAAATAAAAGATGGAATATCGTTAGGAGCTCAAGCGGAGGGGAAAAATTCTTTCTCGTCAAAAGGTGTCCAAAACAGTGAGAATTTGTTCATAGCAACCGTTGGAGCCCGAGTTATAAAAGTTCTCCCATCAGGAAATCTTCTTATAGAAGGAGAAAAATATATAAGGCATGATTCGGAACTGCAAAAAATATATGTCAAGGGAATAGTGAGACCGGAAGACATAATGCACGATAACTCTGTCCTCTCAACCTCTCTTGTAAATGCAAGAATAGAGTATGTTTCAGAAGGAGACTTCGCTCAAAAGAAAAAACAAGGTTGGCTACAAAAAATATTAGATTTCATCTCTCCATTTTAAAAAGGTATATTATGGGAGGGTATATTATGAGAACTGAAAGAATAAAAATGATGAATAAATATAACAGGAAGAAAAAAATGGGATTGATTTTGAGTTTTCTTGTTTTTAGCTTTATTTCAATTGTCCCAGAAAAATCATATTCAGCAAGAATAAAAGATATAGCGAATGTTGAAGGGCAAAGATCTAATTTCCTTGTTGGATTCGGAATAGTCGTTGGTCTGAGAGGTACAGGTGATATAATTTCTCCTAACCTTACAGTTCAAACAATAATAAACTTTTTACAGAAAATGGGAATAAGACCAGACCCTACTGCACTCAAAAGCTTTGGAATTGTAGCTCCAAGAACTTTGAGACCAAGAGATTCAGCTTTATGTATGATAACTGCTGAACTCCCACCTTACGCTAAACCGGGGATGAGAATTGATGTTCATGTTTCTGCTATGGGGGATGCAAGGAGTTTGAGAGGCGGAGAGCTCATTCTAACCCCTCTTTTTGGTCCAGATGGTAAAATTTGGGCAACAGCACAGGGACAAATAATAACAGGCGGTCGTGAAATTTCTCGCTCACCATCTACTCTTGAAGGTGGATTCCCGACCTCCGGAAGAGTTCCAAAAGGAGCAATAATTGAGAGGGAATTGGCTCACTCTTTGAACGAGAAAAAATTTATAAGAATATTTCTTGACACTCCCGATTTTTCTACTGCAAAGTCCGTTGCGGATGCTATAAACTCATTTTCCGGAGTTGATCTTGCGTATGTTCAAGATGCGGGAACAATTTTTGTCGCTATACCTTTGGAATTCACAGGAAGAGTTGCGGAGTTCATATCTATAATAGAGAATGTGGAGGTTAATCCAGACGCTCCCGCCCGTGTCGTGATAAACGAAAGAACAGGAACAATTGTTATAGGAAGAGAAGTAGGAATTTCCGAGGTAGCGGTGTCACATGGAGACATAGTTGTAAAAATAGGGAAAGAACCTTCACCCCTACCCCCAGAATTTTCCACCGCTACCTCAAAATTTGAAAAAAGACAGGTTAATATATTGGGACCTGCAACCACCGTTGATGAACTTGTGCGAGAACTCAATAAAATAGGTGCTTCTCCGCAAGATATAATCGCTATTTTGCAGGCGATAAAATCAGCGGGCGCTCTGCATGCTCACATATCTACCCAGTAATATAAAAAAAAGAATAAAAGAAAAAGAATGAAAAAAGGAAAAGTAAAGCGAAAATGTTGAGAGAAAATATAAAGAAGATTCTTCTATGAAACCGAGCGAAATACAGAGTTTCAGTAGATTTGGAGACAATAATATAATAGGAAGTTTCTCATGTATTACTTGTCTCCCAAAGCCTTCTCAAAGGGGAAAAGTTATAGATGAGGTAGCCCGTGAGTTTGAAACTTTCTTTGTAAAAGAGTTTTTAAAAGACGCTCTTGTGATGAGTGGAGAACTTTCTGAAAAGTACGGATATTTTTACAAAGACCTTGTAGTTGAAACTTTGGCGAGGTCTGCAAATTTTGGAGTATCAGATATGCTTAAAAAAGCAATATCAAATAACTTGGAATTTTTGAACAAAGGTTTTATAAGCTCTGAAAAACAAAAAGTCTCTCGTGGAAAGTTTTAGGTTTTGTAGTTTTGATTCATAAATTTTCTTTATTTGTTTGAGAGAATAAAATTCCCGAATAAATTTTTTCTGTAATGGAAATAAAAGGCAAGTTTTTTCTCATAACAGGAGGAGCAAGGAGATTAGGTAAAGAAATTTCTTTATTTCTTGCAGAGCAGGGCGGAAATCTTTTTATACATTATTTTTCATCAGAAAATCAAGCTTTGGAGCTGAAAAAAGAGTGTGAGAACAAAGGAGTAAAAGTTGAGCTGATAAAAGCTGATATGACTCGGATTGAAGGTTTAAATTCTCTTTTAGATTATGCGAAAAGATCAGATGCTATAATATGCAACGCAAGTTCGTTTGAGAAAATACCAATTGAAAATCTCACATTAGATGAAATAGAGAAAAATATGAGGGTAAATTTTTTATTTCATTTTCTGCTTATAAAAACTATGTGGGAGTCTCTGAAAGAAAATGGGAAAACAGGTAAGGCTATTTTTATTTTAGATGTTGAGAGAGCAAGAAGAAATTTTATACCATATCATCTTGGGAAGGAGTTGGGTAGGTATTTGGTTGAGCATCTTTTTAAATTTTTTGCTCCGGAGGTCCTTATAAATGGAGTTGCGCTCGGACCAATTTTACCGCCCGAAGGCGAAAACGAAGAATATCTGAAAAAAGTTGCTCAAAAAACGGCTATAAAAAAATATGGAGCAATAGATGAGGTGATTTCTGCTATAAAGTTTCTTTTAGAAAATGATACGGTAGCTGGAAGTATAATTCAGGTTTGCCCTTAGCTAAGCCAAAGAAAACCTGAAAAATTTTTTGTTCATTTTTCAAACTGTACTGGACAAAATTTTAAATTTTTATCCATTAAGATTATAAAAGATGATGATAAGGGAGATAGTTTTGCAGCACAAAGCAGAAAGGGAGCGTTTTGTTTTGCATGCTGAAAAATATGTCTTGCGCGAATCTATACCGTATGCTCAAAAATTTTTAGATGAAAATATTGTAAAGGTTATCAGTGGTCCGAGAAGAGCGGGGAAATCTGTGTTCTGTATTTTACTCTTGAAAAATAAAAATTTTGCCTACTTGAATTTTGACGATGAGAACCTACTGAAAATCAAAAATTATGATGAGATTGTCAAAGCTTTGTATGAAGTTTATCCTGATGCCAAATATTTTTTGTTTGACGAGATACAAAATTTAGATAAATGGGAACTTTTTGTAAATAAACTTCATAGGAGAAATTTTAAACTTATAATTACTGGTTCTAACTCAAAGCTTTTGGAAAGAGAAATCTCTTCGGTTTTGACGGGAAGATATATATCAGTGAAAGTTTTGCCATTTAGTTTCAGAGAGTTTCTGAAAGCCAAAAACTTTGAGTTAGACAAAGAGAAATTACACTTACCAGAAATCAAAGGCAAAATTCTAAATCTTCTCAGCGAATACATTTTTTCCGGGGGATTTCCGGAGGTAGTAGTTAAAAATTTAGATGCCAAAATTTATCTTGAAACTTTATTTGATGCAATATTGCTCAAAGATGTAGTGAAAAGATACAAAGTAAGATTTGTTCCGCAGATTTATGACTTGGCGATTTATTTGCTATCAAACCTTTCATCTGAATTTAGTTTCACGAAAATAAAGAACATATTAGGGTTAAAAAGTGTAACTACTACTCAAAACTATGTAAGGTATTTGGAAGAATCTTACCTTTTGTTTATGCTGAATAGATTTTCCTTCAAATTAAAAGAGCAAATCAAGGTTCCAAAAAAGATTTATGCCGTAGATAATGGCTTTGTATTAGCAAAGGCTTTTCAACTTTCTGCAAATATAGGAAAGCTTATGGAAAATGCTGTTTTCTGTGAGCTTTTGAGAAGAAATTTCAGACCAAATTTAGATTTATTCTATTACAAGACGAAAAAAGGAAAAGAAGTTGATTTTGTAGTAAAGCAAGGACCGAAAGCAGAAAAACTAATACAAGTTTGCTATAACGCAGCGGATCCAAAAACAAAAGAGAGGGAAATAAAGGCATTGTCAGATGCATCAGATGAACTAAATTGTAAAAATCTTGAAATCATCTCGTGGGACTACGAAGCAGAAGGAAAATACGATGGAAAAATTATAAAGTTTATTCCACTGTGGAAATGGCTACTGGAAAAATATGATTAGAAAGAAAAATGTATAATCAGAAAGAAAAAATATAATTGAAATTAGAATTCTTCGAGTTCTGGATAAAACTGGAATAATCCCAAAGAGAAATCAAAAACTCTGAATTGATCCCCTGGTTTCTTTACAATTGGAAATCCTATTGAAAATCTTATTGGACCGAAAGGTGAGATCCATCTTATTTCAAATCCGTATGATGCTCTAAAATTTAGGATATCTATTTTTTCTTGTTCTGCGAAGACTTGACCTATATCAGAAAACAGAACAAAAAATAATCCTGCCTGTCTTACCACAGGAAAAATAAGTTCAAGATTTGAAATTACTGATTTATTTCCCCCAAGAACTATTTCGCCAATTCCTGGAACTTGTTCTTTTCTTCCAAGTGAAAAATATTCATATCCTCTCATAGAATATATTCCGCCTGCAAAGAACCTTTCTGGATATGGCAGAAACCTTGATGCGGTTAGCCCAAATCCTGCGCCCAATCTTAATGCAGGTGAGAATACAATTCCCCATTTTATAGGTATGAAAAATGTATTTGATATACCAAATTTCACATAGTATAGGTCTCCTCCGAATACACCTCCTACTTTGCTCCACAAAGTTATGAGTCTCCCTCGTGAGGGAGCGAGAGGATTATCTCTTGTATCGTTTCTTATTTCTGCTCTAAGGAACCTCAGATCGCTTCTACCGAATCCAGCTCCGGGGTCATCTTGGTAAAGGGGAATTCTAAGACCGGTTCTCCTATCATAAACATCTACTATTTCCATTCCGGGAGACAGTACAAATTTTGTTTTTTCTTCAAGGAAAAATCCTGTATTGAATTTTCCGCCGGTTGATATTTTTCTGAATGGTAAAAAGAAGCTCTGGTATCTGAAAAGGTTTATACCCATGATGTAATCTGTATCAAACGCGTGGTCGTCTTGGAAATAGAAATTGAAGAAGGCGAATCCTCCACCAAGAGCAAGGTAAAATCCTAAATTTTGCCCCATTCCTCTGAAATTCGCAAGTTGTCCTTGAAACATAAGGAAAAGAGATTGGAAAAAGTTACCAAATTGTGGGCTGAATCCTCCACCCAGAGAAATTGCTCCCATTCTTCCTTCTTTTACCTCTATATCTAAATCTGCTCTGTTGTCTTCAAGGAATATCGGGTTAATATCTACTTTTTCAAAAAATCCTGTTCTCATTAAGGAAAAGTAAGATTTCACAAGTGCTGTTCTTGAAAAAGCTTCTCCTTCAAGCAGAGAAATATTGCGTCTTATTACAAAATCTCTTGTTCTTGTGTTCCCCTTTATGTTTATATTCTTTATATAAGATATATCTCCTCGTGAAATTTGAAAATCAATATCTACCAGGTTTTTTTCTTTTGATACAAGAGGATCTACTCTTGCCTGACCAAAACCTACATCCTGGTAAAGAGAGGTTATCCATTCTATATCTTCAAGTACTTTTTTTCTTGAAACGAATTCATTTTCTTTGGTTTTGAGGTTGTCAATTATTTGTTCTTTGTCAAAGATAATGTCTCCTGCTAAATTTAATCTTTTTACTTTGTATCTTTCTCCCTCGTTTGCAACTCTGAACAAGACTAATGTTTCTTCCTTTGCGGGATCAATTATGAGTGCAGGAGGAGATTTAATTTCTGCGTCAAGAAAACCCCAATCAAGATAACATATCTTTGTGTTCTCTTTATCTAAATTTACCGTGTTTATATCTACTTTGCCTTCTCTGACTATTTTTTTGAGAGGATTTGTTTCTTTTGTTTGTATGCATTTTTTGAGTTCATCTTCACTTAACTTTTTTGCTCCTGAAAACAATATTTTTCTCACAAGAAATTTTTTGCCTTCCTCTATTTTGAGTTTTAATTTAACTCTGTTCTGTGGTAGTTGTTCTATTTTGCTTTCAATTCTTGTGAAAATAAAACCCTGTTTTCTATATTCTGAGATTATTGAGTCTATTTGAGATTTTAGCTTTCTTTCATCAAAAAAATCTCCTTGTTTGAGTTTCATTATTTCTTTGAATTTTTCTTCTTCAAGTTCTTTTCTACCTTCTACTTGGATTTCTGAGATTATAGGTTTTTCTTTAAGATAGAATGTTAAAATTCCGTCTTTGAATTCTGCTTTTACATCGTCAAAAAAATCAAGTTTGAAAATTCTCTCTATATCTTGTCTTAAAGTAATTGGGTCTAACTTTTTTCCTTCTTTGCTCAAAATCACTGACCTTATGTATTCTTCACTTACCCTTTCTGCTCCCGTAATTTTTACCTCGTATATTTGCCAAGTTTCCCGATCGCTTCCTTCCGATACTTTTTCTGTTTCCTGATTATTTTCTTTTTCTACATCTTTTATTTGTTGTGGATAGACTTTTTGGATCAAAAGAGGGAATGTAATAAAGAGAAAAGGCATTAAAGAGGCGGAAATCTTTTTGAGTGTTTTTATCATCTTTTTATGTTTTGTTTATTTTTGTCTATTTTGTTGATTTATTTTCTTTTGTTGGTTTTTTAGATATTTTTTGATTTTGTTAGATATTTTTTGATTTTTGGAGAAAATTTCCGTTGTATTCTTCAAGAATTCCAAAAAATTCATAACCACAATTTGAACATCTGCCATTTTTTATTCCTACTATTTCTGAAGTGAAACCATATCTTCTTATGAGTATTTGGTTGCAGTTTGGACAATATGTATTTTCTCCATCATCTCCCCAAACATTTCCTACATATACATACTTTAATTTTTTCCTTGCTATATCATAGGCTTTTTTTAGGGTATGAATAGGAGTGGGTGGTCTATCACTCATAAGAAAATGTGGGAAAAATCTTGAAATATGGAAAGGTATTTCTGGGCTTATTTGAGCTACAAAGTCTGTTATTTTTTCAAAATCTTCTTCCGTGTCGTTTATTCCCGTTATTACAAGGTATGTAAGTTCAAAAAATGGTTTCCCTTTGGTTTTGAATAACTCCCACGCTCTTTTTATTGTTGTGAGAACCGGTTTGAAATGAGCATCGCTTATTTCTTTGTAGTACTCTTCTTTTGCGAATTTAAAATCTATGTTCATAGCGTCAACATAATCAGATAATTCTTCAAGAGGTTTCGCGCTTATATATCCGTTTGTTACCATAACGACTTTCATATCAGGAGCAATATCTTTTAAGACTTTTGCTGTATCTATTATGTATTCAAACCATATTGTGGGTTCGTTGTAGGTGAAGGCTATTCCGATATTTTTTTTATATTTGAGTTTTACTGCAAGGGAAGCCAAATCTTCTGGAGAAACATAAGATACATTTGCAAAACCTTCAACGAGTTCCCAGTTTTGGCAAAATTTACAAGAGAAGTTGCATCCAACTGATCCGACAGATAGGATTTTGTATGTTGGGTAAAAATGAAAAAGAGGTTTTTTTTCTATTGGGTCAAGATGAATTGCAGCAATTTTACCATAGGATGCAGCCCAAAGTTTTCCTCTTTTGTTTATTCTAACTAAACATTTTCCTTCTTCACCATCTTTTATTTCGCATCCTTGCGGACATAGAACACACTTTACAATATCTCCTTTTTTTATGTAGTATTTTGCTTCTTTTTCTCCGGGCTCCTTTATTGGGAATACATCTTTGTATAATCCAAGCGACATAAAGTTTTTCTTTTTATTCTTTATAATAATTTAGTTATTTTTTATACTCGGAGATGTTTTTGTGGAAGATTTAAGTTTCTCGTTCTTTCTTTTATTTTTTTCATTTTATCTTCTTTTTTTTTCTTTCAATTTTGAAGTTTGAAGCTTCTTCATCTTTGGGGTAGAAAAATTTTTGTGCTATATAAGTTGGTATTAGGGCAGATAGTATGACTACTGTTACCAAAAGTGAATATTGATTTTGGTCAATTATGTTGTGTTCAAGTCCATACAGAGAGGAAATTGTTCCGAAAGTAAGACCTGTGCTCATAAGCATGACATTGTATAAGTTTACTTTTGTTCTGAACCTGAACGCCACTCCGGCTGGGTAAAGTCCTACAAATTTAGATATAACCTTTGCAAAAAAGATTACCGTTAGTGCTCCGATTTGAGTAAGTATAGCTTGGAGATTCACGAGGCTACCAGCTTTGAGGAAGTAAAATGGTGTTAGAATTGTAATAGTTGTAGCTCGCATGCGTTTTACGAGTTCTCTGTTTTCTAAAAATAAGTTTGCTAATGCTGCCCCTATGAGGTATGCAGGTAAGACCGCTTCACTACCGCTTTTGACGGCAAATAATCCAAAAAGAGAAAGAGTAAGAAATATAAATTTTACTTCTGGCTCACTCGGGTGGTTTTTTACGACTCTAAAGTAGATCTCTGAGAACTTTGGTAGGATTATAATAACTAATATTGTAGCTACTGCGAAGATGATGAGTGTGATATTTATTTTTGTAAAAAGTAGTCCCAGTGCTATTACGGTTCCAAGGTCATTTACAAAGCATGCTGCTAGAATAATTTTTCCTAATGGTTTTTCATTTAATCCTGTTTCTACCATTACTGCGTATACCACTGCCACTGATGTTGTAGATAGTGCTATACCTGCAAGTTGAGCCTGTTTTAATTCCCACCCTAAAATAAATTGAGCTATAAGCCAAGCTCCTATAAATGGCGCAAAGAAACCTATAAGCCCCAAAATCAGAGATTCTTTCCAGTACTTTTTTATCACATCTCTTTCAAGTTCTGCTCCTGCTAAGAAAGTTAGAATAACTGCTCCAAAGCTTGAAAGAAATTTTACCCATGGAGTGATATTAGGGTGTATGGTGTTTCCCGCTATGATTCCGACTATTATTTCAACGAGAGCAACTGATATTCCTATTTTCAAAGATAAAAGGCTTGATGCAAGTGCTAAAAGAATCCATATAGACGCTTCCCACCAGAGTTGTTCTGCCATATTTGCCTACCTCCTTTGGTGTTTTATTTTTATTTCCCTAACTCATTTTTGGTGGCCGAATGTGGTAGGCGCCATCAGCCCTCCTCTGGTGGGGGCGGTTAAGGGGAGACGCCATTCCCCTAAACTCTCAAATTATTCCTAACTATTTATAAATTTCATTTTTCAGTTTTTTTCATTTTTCAGTTTTTTCTTTTCTCTGGCTTCCATTTTTTTCTTTTTATCTTTTTTTGATTTTACTTTACCACTAATACGGAGCAAGTTGCGTTATCTACTACTTTATCTGCTGTGGCACCTAATAATCTTCTTTTCAGTGCAGAATGTTTATGAACTCCAACAATTATGAGGTCGGCTCCGATTTCAGTAGCGGTATCCACTATTACATCACCTGGTTTGCCATATTTTATCAAAGTTTTGCAGCTTATTCCTTCTTTATTTGCTGTGTCGTAAGCTTCTTTTTGTATTTTTTCGTAGAATTTTTGAGCTTGTTCTTTTGCTTCTTCTATTTCCGATATTATTTCAGCATATTCTGGAATTCTTCCAACAGATAAAATATATATTTCTGCTCCAGAAACTTTTGCTATTTCTATTCCTTTCGTTAGAGCTTTCTTTGCTCCATCAGAACCATCATATCCTATAAGAATCTTTTTGAACATTTTTCTTTAAAATTTTATAAATTATTTTTCTGCAATACAAAAAACAAAATTTTTGCTTACATTTTTTGTTTGTTTATTGCATATTATGAGATTGGAGAAAATTTTTTCGTCAAGTAAGAGAGCTTTTTCTCTTCTTGAATTAATAATAGTTCTCATTATAATTTCTGTTTTAGCATCTCTTGCTGTTCCGCAGTATAGAAAATTCGTATATAAATCAAAAACAGCGGAGGTGAAAACTATTTTACCGTCTATTTTACATCTTGAAGAAGTGAGGGAAACCGAGAAAGGCAAATACATAACATGCGGATGGTATCCCGGTTTGGGGGGAAAGGATAAAAAAATTTGGAGTGATGAAAATTGCTTTTCCCAACAACTTAATTTCAATACAAAAGGGGGAACATACTGCGATTATTCAGTGGCTCAGGGAGATTTTTCTTCTTCTCCTCAATCAGCCTCTCCTTCGGATGTCGTGGAAGTTGAATCAACCGCAGGCGTTGATATAACTATTTTGGCAAGATGTGATTTGGATGGTGATGGTAAATTTTCTTACTATGTTGTTACAGATGAAAATTCGGAAGTAAAAGGTCCTTTTGGCGATGACTTTTGATTTTCTTTTTTTACTGTTTATTTATTATTCTTTCTTCTTTCAATTTTGCTATAACATCGTGGGGTGTTTTTGCTCTGATTATTTTTTTCTCTGGAAAGGATTTTAGTTCTTTTTCTGAACTTTCTGACCAAAATCCCCATTCTGCAAGGATAAAATGTGCTCCGATATTTGCTGCAAATATGAGGTCGTTTGTGCCGTCACCCAAAACAAATTTTGGTTCTTTTACTGGGAATACACTCTTTATTATTTCAAAGAGTTTTGGATGTGGTTTTTTGACATCAAATGTATCTCCGCAGACTATAAGATCAAAAATTTGTGTTATTCCCATCTGTGAGAGCAAAATTGATGTGAGATGCTGACCTTTATTTGTTAGAAGTATTATCTCCCAACCTAATTTTTTGAGCGTGAAAATCAGCTCAATATTTCCCTGATAAATATAAGTTTTTTTTGTTATGTTTTTTCTGTAATCTGAAAGAAAATCTTTCAGGACTTTTTCTAATTCTTCTGCCCTTCCCAATTGATTTAATACTTTTTCTATAAGAGGTTTGACACCATTACCTATGTATGAAAGTGTTGTTTGAAAATCTATCTCTCCTATTTTGAACTTTTTTAAAGTTGAGTTCAAAGAGAAAAATATGTCTTCCGATGTATCAAGTAAAGTCCCATCAAGGTCAAAAAATAGGGTAGGCATTTTCAATTCATTATTCTCCTGCGATTACCCAAACTACATTATATTGATGAAAAGGTGTCCACGCGTTAGCGACCCCTCTTCTTAAAGATTTTCTTATATCCATTTTATCTCCAACAAGTCTTTTTACTAATTCTATCATTCTTATAAGTCCGGTTGCTCCCGGAGGATTTCCACAAAGGGCACCACCAGAGGCGTTTACAGGTAATTTACCTTCTTTCAGAAGTGACCCATCGTGTATGGGTTTTACAAGTCTTTTTTCTGCAATAAGTTCAAGGGCTTCAATTGACATAAGCTCTATATGAGGAAAGCATTCCATTATTTCTGCAAAATCTACCTCTCTTTTTGGGTTTTTTATTCCTGAGTTTTTATAAGCTTTCCTTGCCGCATACCTTAATGAGTTGATATGGGCTATATCCTCATATCCTGGGTAGTATGGACCTATATTTGTTCCAAAGCCGTCTACCCAGGCTCTCCTTTGCCTTGTTTTAACTATATCTCCTCTTGCGAAAATTATAGCGGCTGCTCCGTCTGTTTTCGGAGGCATCATAAGTTTTCTTATAGGTTCTACTACATATTGTGACGAGAGAATTTCGTCTAAAATAACTTTTTCTCTTATATGAGCGTCTTCGTTATCAAATCCATTTCTTCTGTTTTTTATGACTATTATTCCAAGTTCTTCTTCTCCTATTCCTAGTCTATCCATGAAAGCTTTTGCTTGTAAGGCTGTAAAGTTTATCCAGTCCAAGCCTGTTTTTTCAAGGTAGTTCGCTTTTGTATATAGGTTTGAAAAAGTTCTCATGTTTATTTCTGATGATTTCCCATATCCGACAGCGAGAGCTATTTTGCTTTCACCGCTCATTATTTTTGTTACTGCATATACTGCTCCGAAAGCACCATCTATATTCCTTAGGAAGGTGTGATTTTGTGGTTTTAAACCTGATTTTTCTAAAAAGCTTGATATTTTAGTTGCTGAAAATGCACTTTCAACTACATAGTCTATTTCCTTTGGATCTACTTCTGCATATTTTATCGCCTTTTGTACAGCTTCAACTGCCAAATCAACATCAGAAAGCGGGGACATTTCCTCTTGTCTTGATATACCTATTCCTATTATTCCTACTCTTAACATAGAGACTTTTAAGCTAATTATTTTCTCAAATTTTTTAAATTTTACATTTTGATTTATTTTCTGTGATTTTCCTATTATTATACCATAGTTCCCATCAAATTTTACTATTCATTAGCTGATATATGTTAAAATATGTTAAAAGGCGATATTGATAATACTATCTTTATAATAGCTAATCCTCTTCTTGATACTGCTCTTATAAATCTCAATCCGAAATTGCGAAAATGTTGTCTCTATTTATTCTATTATTTATTATCCTCCTTATCCTAATCAAAAACCTATAAACCTTCCTCTCTTTATCATCCTTTATCATATTTTTCCTCTTGATTCCTATAAATCCTACTCCTTGTGATCTCGTAAACTTTGTAAATTTCTCATCTCGGTATCCTTTAGCAAAAGAACTATATGGCCACGAAACCTATCCATAAAAATCCTTATAATATCTGTCTTTTATAACAGCCCATTGTTAAAAAACAATGGGTTCGGGGAAGGTTTATTTGCTATGAGCTTTTTGCTCATGCAAACCTTACTTCCCCCAGCCACTGCCACAGCTTCTACCCGTTTTACCGGGCTACCTTTCTTTTTTCCTTCTTTTCCTTTTTTCTTTTTTCTTTTTTCTTTTCTTCCCTCTTCTTTTTCTCTTTCCTTTTTCTTTTTTTT
>Ga0079997_140063_pt1 | contig 35998 bp, 28 predicted proteins | sample PerSpoCPS_CMetaG_FD_69200 | JGI IMG/M metagenome (GOLD analysis project Ga0079997, IMG submission 69200) | Archaeal communities from Yellowstone National Park, Wyoming, USA - Perpetual Spouter C (PS_C) MetaG (SPADES assembly) (version 2) | ecosystem: Environmental > Aquatic > Thermal springs >... | reverse complement strand
GGCCTTTTATCCCCCCCCCGGTGGGATTAAAATTGTTGGGAAATAGGGGGGCCATACGGCTGTGGGGGGGGGGGGGGGCAATAGGGTAGTAAGGCAGTAGGGCAGTAAGGCAATAGGGCAGTAAGGCAGTAGGGCAATAGGGCAGTAGGGCAATAGGGCAATAGGGCAGTAAGGCAGTAGGGCAATAGGGCAGTAAGGCAATGGTGGATGACTCGTCACTCCGTCACTTCTATGGATAGGTGGCCGGTAAGGTACGGCTCGACATCTTCGAGCAGACTCCTACGAACTTGGACGACACGGAAGGTCCATAATCGCACCCCAGTGGGATGGAAACCGGGCGGGAAGCCCAATAAGAGGTCTGAAGTGATGCTGGTCCGGAAAGATACAGGCAACATGTCATATGATGAGTTGTGGAAATATCACGACTACTTGTGGGATTTCCTCTATAAACGTGGGTTTTTACCGAATCGGCAAGATGTTCGGCATCTGCGTGCCACGGTCACCCAAGAACAATGGGAGAGACTGGGACGGCTCTTTGAATCGGCTATGAAAAAGTTAGAAGCAGGTGGATCGGATGACGACTTAACGGATGAAGAATATGCCATCTTTACCATGAGAGCGATACGTTTCATTGGGTAGCCTCCATACCGACGACCTCCGCCTCCAGGACGGCGTCGACCCTATGGCCCCGCGCCCGGAGGTCTCTACCAATCCGACGGGCCCGTTTTGGGCTCGGTCCCCGGTGTTCGGTAGGCACCCCGTGGGGTGCTGATAATACCTGAACAACAAGTCTTCGAAAAACCTGCCCACGGCGTATGCATCTTCATACCTTACTGCCCTACCGCCTTATTGCCCTACTGCCCTATTGCCCTACTGCCCTACTGCCCTACTGCCTTACTGCCTTATTGCCCTATTGCCCTACTGCCTTACTGCCCTACTGCCCGATTGCCCCACTGCCTGCCCCATCTTGCATCCCCCACTCCGCCGATTGTATCTTGTAGCCTGCGGGAGAGCCGGCCATGCCGGAATTCTACTGTCGGGTCGGGACGCCCAAGGGCGACATCGTCGCCAAGACGATATACGCCGACTCCCTGGCCCACGCCCGGCGGGAGTTAGAGCGGCAGGGTTACTGGATCTTCGAGGTCCGACCCCTCCGCCGATGGCGGGACTGGTGGCGTCTGCTGTTCGGTGTAGGGGTCCCCAAGGTGCCGGTGCGGGCGTTCTTGATCTTCAATCAGGAGTTGGCGACGCTCCTGCGAGCCGGCCTTCCCCTCTTGCGGTGTCTGGAGATCCTGGAGAGCCGTCAGCGGCATCCCCTCCTGCGGTTCATTATCGCCGGAGTTCGGGAGCGGGTTCGGGCGGGAGCGTCTCTGTCCGAGGCTTTCGGGGATTTTACCGAGCACGTCCCCCGGGTCTACGTCGCCAACCTGATGGCCGGGGAGCGGAGCGGTCAGTTAGAAGTCGTCCTGCGGCGTTTCGTCCAGTATCAAACGCTGATTTACGAGACCCGGCGGCAGATCCTGTCGGCCCTGACGTATCCGGCGATCCTGCTCCTGTTGGCTTCGGTCCTCCTGGGGGTCCTCTTTGCCTTTGTCATCCCCCGCTTCGTGAGTTTTTACGCCTCCATGGAGGCATCCCTTCCGTGGATCACCCAACTGGTCGTCGACATCGCCGGCCTCGTTCGGCGGGGGCTTCCCGTCTTGGTCGGGACGGTTCTCGGCGGGGCCTACCTCCTACGGCTGGGGGTTCGGCACTTGCCCCTCTTTGAGCGTCACTGGCATCGGCTCCTCCTCCGAATCGTCGGGATCGGCCCCCTCCTGTGGTCTTACGCCATCGGCCAACTGGCGCATACCCTGGCGACGCTCCTGTCCAGCGGTCTGCCCCTGGTCCACGCTCTGGAGGTGACGGCCGCCGCCGTTTGGAACCGCTTCATCGGCAATCAAGTCCTTGCCGCTCGCCATCGGGTTCGGGAAGGCATGTCGCTTCACGAGGCCCTGGAGTCGGCGGGCCTTCGGGCAGACCTCCTCCTGGAGATGGTCCAGGTCGGGGAGCAGACCGGCGCGCTCGACGAAATGCTGGAGCATGCGGCGCGCTTTTACGACGAGGACCTGACGAATCAGCTTCGGCGGCTGATGAGCCTCATCGAGCCGGCGATCCTCATCCTGATGGCCCTTGTCGTGGCCTTCGTCCTGATCTCCGTGTACTATCCCATCTTCTCCCTGGCGACGGCCATGCGGATGTGAAAAGGAAGTGACGGAGTGACGAGGTGACGAAGTGGGATGCAGGATACAGGATGCAAGATGCAGGATGCAGGATAGAAATGGCTCGGATTCCGGTTACCTGGTACCCGGAACCTGGTACCTGGCACCCCTGCATCATTCCCACATCTCAAATCTTAACAAGGCACTACCATCCTGGGGGTGTCTCGGCAAGTGGGTTCAATGTGGCCATACGGTCATACGGCAGTACGGCAATAGGGCAATACGGTAATAGATCAATGAATATTACTCGTTACCCGTCACTCTGTCACTTCGTCACCCCGTCCAATAAGCCCGTCCGAACGGGCAGGGCTTGGATAAGGCCATGGGTGGACGCCGTCGAGCGTGGCACCGCATCGCGGTCGGGATGGTCCTGATGGGCCTTGCCGGGGCAGGTGTCGGGGTTTACCTGTGGGCCGCTCGGACGGCCGGGGTATGGACCCGGACGGTCGTCGAGCGGTTCCTGCGGGAGACGGCCCGGCAGGACGTGACCATCGGCCGGGCCGGCTGGAACCTCCTGCGGCCGTCGGTGACGTTCGAGGACATCACGTGGTACACGAGGGGACCCCAGGGTCGGCAGGCCTTCGCCCACGTCGAGCGTATCGAATTCCGCTTCTGGTGGCGGGCCCTGCTCCGTCGGCATGTGGTGATCCGCTCCGTCACGGTCGGGGGTGCCCGGATTCAGGCGTACTACGACGTCCGGGGTCAAGCCAACTGGCCGTCCATCTCGATCCCCCGGGAGGCGGTCCGGGGAATTCGAGTCGTGGACGTGCGGCTGGAGGCCTTGCGGGTCGAGCGTCTGGAGTTTTATCTCCGGCATGACGGAATCCCGCTCCTCCTCGGCCTTCCGCAAGTCCGGGCCTACTTTCGGCATCATCCGGCCGGCGGCCACCTGGCCGGTGGGATTCGCATCGAGCAGGGCTTTCTCCGCATGTACGACTACAACCCCTGGGTCTTCCAGGGTGGCCTTCAGGTCCGCCTGAGTCTGGACGGGCCGACGATCGACCAGGCCCATCTCTGGGGCGACGGCTACCATCTGTGGGGGAGCGGTCGGATCGTCGGGTACGGTTCGCCTCAGATGGACCTGACCCTCATCGGCCAGTGGGACCAGCGGGTGATCCAGCGCATTCACGATATCCCCTTTCGGGTCGAGGGCCGGGGCCACGGCATCGTGCACTACGACGGGGACTTCTCCCGATTCCGGCTCCGGGGCTGGGTTCGGTCCGTTCCCTATCGAATGGGCCGCCAGGTCTTCGACGAGGCCGCCGGCCCGGTTTACATGACCCACCACCGGTTGAATGTCTACGGAGCGCATGGCCGGCTGACGGGGACGGGCCGTGTATTCAGCGACTTTCGGGTCGACCCCCTCTTCGGGGACAGTCGGTTTGGGCTGTTCTTGGCCGTACAGGGCGCGGACGCCGACCGCTTCGGGCAGATGTGGGGTCTTCGGAAGATCCATCATGCGGCGGCCTGGAACGGAAGCGGGGCCGTCACGTGGCGGGAACACCAGTTCGACCGCTTGACCGGCTGGATGGTCTTACGGGCGACCCCCCGGCCCAGCGTCGTTCCCCGTCCGACCCCGATGGAGGCCCGGGAGCGACCCTACCTGCGGGATTGGGCCTATCCCGTTGAACTGACGGCCCGAGGGGAACTGGAGGGCTATCGGTTCCGACATTTGACCGTCCGGGGCCGTCTCGGTCTAACATCGGCCGAGGTCGACGGCTGGGTCGCCTTCGACGGCCCCCTGGAGCTCCGGGTCTGGGGCCGAACGGATAGTATCTACGAGGTCGACGTCTACTACCATCAGTGGGAGTGGAACCTGTTTCCGGACCTGCGGCCCCGGATCCAGATGTGGGAGATCGACGGTCGGGGCGAGTTCGCCGGGACCTTCTCCCACCGTATTCAGGACATCGCCATCGACGGCCACTTTCGAGGCGAGCGGATCGTCTATTTGGGCGTCCTGTGGGGCGACGGCGAGGCCGACGTCCGCTACTGGCACCGGGTTTACCAGTTCCGGAACGCCCGGCTGTGGGATGGCCCTTATCGGGCCGAGGCCGACGAGGCCCTCCTATACTTGGGAGAGGTCGACTTTCGGATCGACGGGGACTCTTATGCCGAGGTTCGGTTTCTGGGATACCCCGTCGAGCGGGTCCTGGCCCCGACGCCCCTCAGCTTCCTTCCCCTGCGGGGGACCCTCCGGGGGCTTCTGACCGTTCGGGGCAACTACCAGCAGGTCGACCTCTGGGGGGACCTGAGTCTGACGGAAGGCCGTCTGGCGGACCTGGACTTGGATTACGGCATTCTGCGCTTCTCGTATGTCAACTTTCTCCTCCGTGTGGACGAGGGCCGCATCAGTTACCGGACGGGCCTGTTTGACTTTGCGGGACGGTGGGAGCGTCTGCGGGAGACGTTTGAGGACTTTCGGGTCCGCGTGCGGGCCCTGCCGCTCCACCGGAGCCCCCTGGGGCAGAAGTATCAAGTCGCCGGGACGCTGGACCTGTATGCGATCATCGATGGCCCCTGGCGTCAGCCGACCCTGGACGTCCACGGCCACGCCGAGGGCCTCCACTGGCGGGGTCACCCCCTGGGAGACTTCATGTTCCGCCAGACGGACGAGGGCCTGGGCCTTCAGGCTTGGCTGTATCAGGGAGACGAAGTCCGGGGTCATGGAGTCGTCTACCTGGATATGGCCGAAGGCCGGGCCGAGGGCACGTGGGCGTGGCGGCAGTACCAGGTCCCCTTCGTCCTGGACATGCGGGTGTCCGGCCAGGCCCGGGGGATGGCCCGGTGGGGACCCGGAAGACCGCTCCAGGCCGACGGGACGCTGGAGACCCTCACGGTCGAGTATCGGCAACACCGTCTGACGGTGACCACGCCGGAGGCCATCCGGTGGGACGGAAACCGTCTGACCTATGGGGTCCGACTTCAGGAAAGCCCCGACACGGACGTTCGCCTCGAGGGATGGCTCCTCCCCCTGGCGGCCGATTTCCCGATGGAGGCTCACGTGGTCGGCCGGGTCGCCCTCCGTTGGCTGGAGACCCAGTGGCCGGGTCTGGACGCCCGGGGCCAGGTCCGGGTCGATGCCACGGTCCGTCATGGGTCGTCGCCCCCGTGGCAGGTCGAGGGGCTTCTGGAGACTCAAGAAGCGTCTCTGCACCATCTCGAATGGCCGGTCCGGGTCGAGCGCCTCCAGGCCCGTATCGAGGTCCACACGCCGGTCTGGCGGGTCGTGCAATTCCAGGCGACCGTCGGCGGCGGCATGGCCGAGGGAGCCGGCCAGGTCCTCTGGAATCCCCCGGGCGATCCCGACTACGTGCAAGCCAGCTTCCAACTGAAGGGGGCCCTCCTGACGCTCCCTCCTTACGGGAACGCTCGAGTCTCCGGTACCGTCAGCCTGTCGGGTTATCCGACCCGCCAGATGGTCCTGACGGCCGACTGGACGGTCGACGGGGGAACGCTGACTTGGGAACCCCGCTGGACGACTCTGCTAACTTCGCGGCCGACCGAGGCTCCGACCCTTCCGCGGCCGACCGTGACGCCGACCGCCGGGGCCGGCCTCTGGAGCCGCCTGCAACTGAACGTGCGTTCTACGACCCTGACCCCCGTGCAGGTCCGCGTGGCCCTCGGCTCGACGGGCCTCCAGAGTGAACTCGTCTGGAGCCTCCAGGTGACGGGCACGCTTCCCCAGCCTGCCTTTATCGGTGTGGCGACCCTTCGGAACGGCCAGGCGACCCTGCTGAACCGCCTGTTTGACATCCAGGAGGGCCAGATTCAGTTTACGAATCCCCTGGCCGTGCGGCCTATCGTACGCATCGTCGGGACCTCCCGGGTCCAGAATTATTTCATCACGGCCGTCGTCGCCGGACCTATCGACCAACTCAGCCTGCAGTTGACTTCGGACCCACCCCTGAACCCCCGGGCCATCCTGAACCTACTGGGGGGTCAGACCTACACGCCCGGTCAATCACCCCAGGAAAGCACCGCCTTCTTTACGAGCCTGGGTTCCAGCTTCCTGACGAACGTCTTGGCCCAGTCGATCCCGCCCCTCGGCCAGGTTCAGCGCTTCTTCGGCATCGACCGCCTTTCTATCGACATCAGCCAACTCGGGCCGGAGGCCCGCCTGGAGCCCCGCCTGACGGTCGGCAAGCAATTTTCGCCCAAGTGGAGCCTGACGTACTCGATCGGCCTGACGACGACCCAGACGCAGATCCTGCTCTTGGAGTATCTCCTCAACGAGGCCCTTCGGGTCATCGTCTCCCGGGACGAGGCGGGCGCCTGGGGGGCCGACCTGCTGTGGCAACCCTAAAAATGGGGTGACGGGGTGACGAAGTGACGGAGTGACGAAGGACGAGTAACGAGGGACGGGTGAGGGGTAATACGCATGGCCCTCCTGCCGTATTGCTCGATTGGCGTATCGTCCTCAATATATATCCGACGCAGGGCCGGGGTGGTGGAACGGTAGACACTGGGGACTTAAAATCCCCTGGGCGTCCTGTGCCCGTGCGGGTTCAAGTCCCGCCCCCGGCACCCCGGCGAGATGGAAGAGACAGAGTGATGAAATGACGAAGATGCAGGATACAGGATGCACGATGCAGGATAGGAAGGGTGCGGATCCTGGCTATCTGGTATCCCTGCCCCATTCCCATATCTCGAATCTTAACAAATCAGCACTTTTTAAGAAATGTATACTGGATGTAGGATGCTAACCCGGTGTGCGGGTTTTTCGAAGACAGGTACCGGGTACCCGGTATCGGGTACCGGCTATCTGGCACCTGGGACCTGGTACCCGGCACCGGAGCCGGTCCGACGCCGGGGGCCGAACACCGAGCACCGAAGACCGAGCCCGGCTACCGGAAAACGCGCACATCGGGTATGCAGGATAGAAACGGCTCGGATTCGAATTACCTGGTACCTGGCCCCCGTGACGTGGATGCCTGCAGGATTCATGGAAGTCCGGCCCTGGGGCCTGTCGGGGAAAGTCTCCGGAGGATAGCGATGCGATGGCTCCTGATAGTCGCCGGATTGGGGGGAGCCCTCCTCCCCGAGATGGCCCGCACCGCTGAGTTGAACGGGTCCTGGACGTGCACCCCTCGCCCCCGAACCCCGGCCGTCGTCTATGCCCAACCCGTGCCGCCTCGGTCATTCTCGCCCCCGGAGACCCCGGCCGTCATCGATCAGCGGGGTCTTCAGTTTCAGCCATCCGTCTTGCCCGTCCTCGTCGGGACCCGGGTCCAGTTCCCGAATCACGACCTCGTCCTCCATAACGTGTTCTCTGCCTCGCCGGTCAAGCTCTTCAACCTGGGGACGTATCCGCCCGGAGAGAGCCGAGGCATCGTCTTTGACCGACCCGGCGTCGTCGAAGTCCTGTGCCATCTGCACCCGGAGATGCGGGCCTACGTCGTGGTCCTGGAGACACCCTACTTTGCCGTAACGGACCGGCGGGGTTTCTTCCAGATTCGGGAAATCCCGGCCGGGACGTACGAGGTCCGGTGGTGGTCCGAAACCTGCGGGTCGGGGACGGCGGGGACCGTAACTCTTGGGGAGGCGGACGTCGGGTCCCTACGGCTCGTGGCGACGCCCCAAGCCCCTTGAGCCCACGCCCGGCGACCCGAGGCCGGGCCTCGGGGGGTTGGGGGCATCTCACCGGCGGAAGGAGGGCCGTCATGGAGGCGCGGGACATCATCCTGAACGTGCTACGTCAGCACCTGGGCGAGACTCTCCCGGAGGACCGCCTGGCGGCCATCGCGGAGGAAATCGGCCGGGCCCTGGCGGCGGCCTGGGAGGAAGTCCCCCTGGTCGACGAGGAGATGGGCTACACGGCGTCCCTGGAACTCGTGGATGTGTGCCTCATCGACCGGCTCCTCAACGAGGGCTACGACATCCGGGTCTACCGGAGCCGGACGCCCGTCCGGCCCCGGGGGTGCCTGGAGCGGAAATACGTAGAAGGCCTGCGGGAGCGATGAGTCCGGGCCTTGGGAGACCGACTCGTGGGACAGGAGTCGGGCGGGCGGCTCGGTGAGGGCACCCGGGGGCAAGCCCCATAGGCAACCCCAAGGGCTTCGGCAGTCCCAATTTTGGCACAAGGTGATGTTCAAGCGGTAACTGATACGCTCCCTAAGGTTAATACGGCAGTACGGCAATAGGGCAATACGGCAGTACGGCAATGAGTTATTACCCGTCAACCGTTACTCGTCCCTCGTTACCCGTTACTCGTCACCCGTCACTCATTACTCGTCCCTCGTCCTTCGTCCCTGACCTTGAGAGGGCCGGAGTTCAACCTGAACGGTCTGGTCTCGAGGGACGTGGATCCAGGGAGACTCCAGGGCCCCGCACCGGGGACTCCAGGCGTGGACCCGATAGCGGCCCTCCGGAAGGTCCCGAAAGGCGAAGGCCCCCGTCGGGTCGGACATCTGGAAGTGGGGCGTCGTCAGAACGACGACGTAGGCGACCATTTCCCGATGGACCATGCACCGGACCTCGACGATACCGGGCCGGTCGAAGACGATGCCCCGAGCCTCGTTGGGGCCGAACATCCCCAAATTGAAGGGGCGCGCCGGCGAGACGGAAAAGACGTTGTGGTACAGGGGGTCATAGTTGGGGAACAGCACGCGGGTACCCTGCAGGACGGGCAGGACCGGCGGGTGAAATCGGAGGTCCCGCTGTTCGATGACGGCGGGCTCGCGGGGCGGGGCGAGGGGGGCCGTCTTCTCGGGGACGGCATACACGACGGCCGCCTCGGGACAGCGGACCGTCCCCTGGAGGGTCCCGCCGAGGGCGGGGAGGGCAATCCCGAGGAGGAGGGCCAACAGAAAGCCGGTTCGCTTTATCCAAGCCCCGCAAGCCAATGGATGCAGAATAGAGGGGACGAGGGGATGAAGTGACGGAGTGACGGAGTGACGAAGTGACGAAGTAATGGGGCGATGGGGCGACAAGCCCCCCCTTGCCCGAGCGGGGTATCCAAGTTTCCATCTCACTCGCTTCGTTTGTGTGGGGGTGTCGCACCCGATCATCGCCGTACCGCCCTGTTGTTTAGTCAAGATTATGGCCGAATGCCCTATCCGAAGCGATGGAGTGATGAAGTGACGAAGTAACGGAGTGACGAAGTGTCAGTGAGAGCCGTAACCCCGTCACTCCATCACTTCGTCACCCCATCACTCCATCATCTCCCTCCTCGGACTTTCGTCGGCGGTGAACGAGCCGGTGCTTCCGGAGGAAACGGTACAGGACGGCCCGATGGAGGTCGGCCATCCGGGCCGCCGTGCTGATACGGCCCTGGGCCCGCTGGAGGAGCTGGCGGAAGTAGGCCCGTTCAAAGCGGGCCAGGACCTCCCGCCGGGCTTCATAGAATGGCTTCAACAGGATCGATTCCGGCCAGGGCGTCGGTTCCTCCTCGGGCCAGGCCGTCGGGGCCGTCCGCAGGAGCTCCGGCGGCAGGTCCAGAGGCGTGATCCAGGGACCTTCCCCCATGGCATGGGCGTACTCGATGACATTTCGAAGCTCCCGCACGTTGCCGGGCCAGGCGTATGCCTGGAGGATCAGGAGGGCCGCCGACGTGAAACCCTCGACCCGGCGGCCGCCCCGTTGATTCAGCTCGTTGAGGAAGTAGTGGGCCAGCAGGAGGATGTCTTCCCGACGCTCCCGCAGGGGCGGGATATGAAGGGTCACGACGTGGATCCGAAACCAGAGGTCCTCCCGGAATCGGCCCTCCCGGACCATCTGGGCGAGGTCCCGGTGGGTGGCGGCGATCAGACGGAAGTCGACGGGAATCTCCTCGCTCCCCCCAAGGCGCCGGAGGCGCCGTTCCTGCAAAACCCGCAGGAGCTTCGCCTGCAGATAGGGCGGTAGTTCTCCGATCTCGTCAAAGAACAGCGTCCCGCCGTGAGCCATCTCGATGAGGCCCTTCTTCCGGTGAGTCGCTCCCGTGAAGGCCCCCGGCTCGTAACCAAACAGTTCGCTCTCCAGGAGGGTCTCCGGGATGCTGGCACAGTCGACGACGACGAAGGGGCCGTCCGCCCGGGGGCTCGCCCGATGGATGGCTCGGGCGAGCCGCTCCTTGCCCGTCCCGCTCTCTCCTGTGATGAGGACCGACACGGTACTCGGGGCGACCTTCAGGGCCTGCTGGATGACCGACCGGAAGGCCGGGCTCTGGCCGACGAGGTCCGCAAAGGCATAAGGCAGTTCGTAGACCTGCTCGAGGCGGCGGCGGAACTCCTGGTTCTCGGCCAGGAGCTGACGGTACTCGAGGGCCCGCTGGACCGTCGTCCGGAGCTGGTCCCGACTGAAGGGCTTGGGCAGGTAGTCGAAGGCACCGGCCTCGACGGCCCGTACGGCGGCCTCGATGTCGGCATAGGCCGTCATGAGGATGACCGTCGTCTGAGGATATCGGGCCCGTATGGCTTCTAAGAGGGCCATCCCGTCCATGCCGGGGAGCCGCACGTCCGTCAGGACCAGGTCGTAAGGCCGGGCCGCCAGGCACTCCATCGCCTGGGTCCCGTCTGGACACGTGTGGACCTGGTACCCTTGGGCCCGCAAGGCCCTTTCGCACATCTGGGCCATGACGGGGTCGTCTTCCACGACGAGGATCCAGATGCCTTCCGGGTTCATGCACCGCCTCCCGAATCGGCCGAGTCGTCCGACGGGGCGACCGGCAGGCAGACCTCGACGGTCGTCCCCCGGCCGACCTCCGAGACGATCCGAATCGTCCCCCCGTGGGCCTCGACGATCCGCCGACTGACGGTCAACCCCAGGCCGGTCCCCATCGGCTTAGTCGTGAAGAAGGGTTCGAACACCCGGGCCTGAAGGGCCGGGTCGATGCCGGGTCCCGTGTCGGTAAACCGAAGGCATACGAACCCGCCCTGATGGCGGCCCTCGATCTCCAAGACGCCGCCGTCGGGCATGGCGTCGACGGCGTTGTTCACGACGTTTAGGAATACCTCCTCCAGCTGGACCTCGTTGGCCCATACGGGAGGCAGGTCCGAGAGGCCGTTTTCGACGACCCGGACCCGGTGCCGCTGGACCCGGGAGTGGACCAGCTCGAGGGCCCGCCGGACCAGGTCGGCGACCGGGACGGCCCGCTTCTCGATGGGCTGGGCCCGGGCGATCTGGAGCAGGTGCTGAATGAAGCCCGAGGCGCGGAGGACCTGTCCTTTCAGGAGCGCGACGTCCTGCCGGAGGGCTTGCCGGACCGAGTCGTCCGACGACTCGGCCAGGCGGTCGTCGATGGCGTCCAGACCCAGCAGTAGGCTTCCCAGGGGCGTGGCCACGTCGTGAGCGACACTGGCCACCAGCTCACCCAACGTGGCCAGCTTGGCGGCTTGCAGGAGCTCCAGATTCGCCCGGTGGATCTCCCGAAATTGACGCTCGATGGTCCTCTGCGCCTGAAAGAGGACGACCCCGATGAGTAAACCCGCCCCGATGACGGCCGCCGTGAAAGCGCCGAAGATCGGCAGGAGACTCCGGAAGATCTGCTGGAACATCGCATGAAGTCGGAGCTTCATCCGAATCGCCCCGACCGTCGCCTCTCGGTACACAATGGGCACGTCCAAATGGAGTTCCCCGACGTGAGCCTCCATGCGGCCTTCCAGGGGAATGGGCTGGAGGGCCTCGGCCGGCACCGGCCGGATCTCGACGGCTCCCTCGGGGTCGATGTCGATCTCCAACCGACTCTGGCGAACTTGAAGGGCGACGGCCCGGAGGTCCGGATACCGGGAAAAGGCCTGGACGACTTCCTCCAGGAGGCCCGCGTCCTGGAGCGCCGTCTCCGGGGTGGCCCCCCGAATGACCGAGCCGGCCAGGATCCCCCGAAGGGTCTCCACGAAGTCCCATAACTGCCGACGGGTCAACTCCATGTACTGATACCGAAACCCCCGCTCGGCGATCAGCATCGTCGTCGCCGCCAGCAAGATGAAAAGCCAATTCAGACGCACGAAGAACTCGGCCATCAGGGAAGGTCCCCGGAAGACCTCATAGGCGAAGCTGAAAGCGGCTAAAAATCCCAGATAGGCCAGGGGTTCGACCGGCGAGCCGGCCGGAAGCCCCAGGGACGAACCCGGCCACTGCAAGAGCTGGGTCAGGACAAACCCCAGAACGGCCAACCCATGCCAGAGGGGCCGGAAATGGGGAGACGGCCGCCGGACCTCCGAGAGCCAGCCCAGGGCACCGGCCACGCCGACGACCGTCGCCCACGGTCGGACCGGCCGCTGGAGGTCCACGCCGGCGCCGACCCAGGCGGCGAGGACCAGGAGCAGAGGTCCCCGCCAGTCAGCCCGCCGGGCGGCCCGGGTCCCGCTCCAGATCAGGGCGATGGCGACGCCCGGCAGAAACCGGGCCAGGGCCTGCCAGAACGGTACCCAGGCCGCCACGGTCGGCCACCGGTCGGTCAGGTCCGGATAGAGGGCCGCCCACTGCTGGACGAGCCGGATCGCGAAGGTCACCAGGAGAGTCCCCATCGCCAGCAATACCAGGAAGGGGGGCCACCGCTCGGGCCGGCTCAGGATATAGCCCACGCTCAGGGTCAGGAGCATCCCGGCCAGCAGGCCGTTAAAGAGCCACAGGACCATCTCGGCCTGAGGTGTCATTGGGGCCTCCGGTCGGCAGTTCGGCAGTAGGGGAGGGAGGCAGTAGGGCAATCGGGCAGTAGGGCAATCGGGCAATCGGGCAATAAGGCAGTAGGGCAGTAGGGCAATACGGCAGTATGGCAATGATGTATTGCTCGTTACCCGTCACTCGTTACTCGTTACTTCGTCCCTCCGTCACCCCGTCACTTTGATCATGAGTGGCCGGTGGATACCGCTCGACCTCTTTGAGCCGACCTCTACGAACTTGGACAACACGAAGTCCCATATTCCACTTGCCTTCTCCCCTTCGGTCTCCTTCCCTTCTGCCTTCCCCCTTTTTGCAAGCCCGCACTTACAACGGAAATTGGATGAGGAGCCCCTCTTACCCCCATTCCTTTACTCGTCACTCGTTACTCCATTCCTCCCCGTCCCGGCCTGCAATTTTTAAGCTACAAAACCCGTGCCAATGTTGCAAACTTGCGACAGGTGGCTCCGGGGTCGCGGCGGGAAGTCCGATGGGGAGCGGATTCCAACCTGTGGCACGGGGGTTGCAATGGGGCCAGGACAGGCCGAGCCTGCGGGATGGGGCTCGAACGGTGTGTCGGAGGTCTTCATGGTCCGGAATGTCCTTCTGACGGTCCTGCTGGTCGGGGCAGGAGGGCTCGGGGGGCTCTGGTGGGCCCGGTCGGCGGCACCGCCCCGGGAGGTCGTCGTGGACATCGAGGCCCGCCGGTATGCTTATGACCCACCGGTCCTTCGGGCCCGGCAGGGAGACGTTTTGCGTCTGCGACTTCGATCGACGGACGTAGTCCATGGCTTCTTCCTGGAGGGCTACGACCTGGACGCCCGGATCGTCCCGGAGCGGCCCGACTTTGAGGTCTGGCGGCCCTCGGCGGTCCAGTGGGCCGAGGCCGAAAGGAGGGGTGAGCTTCCGACGAAAACGGAGCCGTTCGTCGAGGTTTCGAAGCTGGAGGGCGTTCGGCGGGTCCGGGAGGTCGTTCTCCGGTTAGACCGGCCGGGTAAGTTCCGGTACCGGTGCTCGCACACCTGTGGCTTTATGCATCCCTTCATGCAGGGCGAACTGATCGTCACGCCGAACTATCCATTCCACGTCGGGGTCGGGGTGGCCATCGGCCTCACCCTGGCGCTCTTGGCCTGGCGGCCGGCCGGACCGACCCGGCGACGGGAGGCGTCGTCATGAGTGAACGAACGGACGTCGTCCCCACGACGGTAGTCGAGCGGCCCATGCCGAAGCGGCCGTATCAGAAGGGTCGGTGGGTAGACTTGTTCGAGCGGGTTCGGCCCCTGAAGGGCCTCCTCCGGCTTCGGAGCTTCCAGTTCTGGGCGATCCTGCCGAATTTGTTCCTCTTTTACCTCTTCATCCTGGCGGCCCTCTGGGGGACGCCCGTCGGCAGTCGCAACATCATGATCGTATTTGTGTGGATCCTTTGGTGGTTTCTCCTCATCACCCTCCTGGTCCCCCTGGGCGGGCGGCTGTGGTGCACGGTGTGCCCGCTCCCGGCCTTGGGCGAATGGCTCCAACGGCTTCGCCTCGTAACGGTCCGCTTCGCACCCAAGGCGAAGGGCTTCAAGAACGTCCTGTTCGGACTGAATCGCCGGTGGCCCAAGGCCCTGGACAACATCTGGCTTCAGAACTTCCTGTTTCTGACGCTGGCGACCTTCTCGGCCCTCTTGGTCACGCGGCCTATCGTGTCGGCCTTTGTCCTCGGGGGCATGATCGTCCTGGCCCTGGGCCTGGCCCTGGTCTTTCGACAGAGGGTCTTCTGCCGTTACCTGTGTCCTGTCAGCGGATTCTTGGGCCTCTATGCGATGACCTCCACGGTGGCCCTGCGGTCCCGGGACTGGGACGTTTGCGTACGGTGTCCCACGAAGGGTTGCATGTTGGGGAGCGAGAACGGCTGGGGATGCCCCTGGATGGTCTACATGGGCAAGCTGGACCGGAACAACTACTGCGGTCTCTGCATGGAGTGCCTTAAGAGCTGTCCCAATGACAACATCGGCCTGTTTGTTCGACCCTTTGGGGTGACCGAGACCCGCATCCTGCACCTCGACGAGGCATACAAGGCCTTCATCATGCTCGTCCTGGCGGCCGTCTATTCGGTGACCCTGCTGGGGCCGTGGGGAACCTTCAAGGACTGGGCGAATGTGACGGAGACGGGGGACTGGCGCGGTTTTCTGACTTATGCGGCCCTGGTTTGGACGGCCTGCTTGGTCCTGTTTCCGGCGGTGTATGCCCTATTCGTGAAGGTCAGCCAATGGGCGGCCCGATGGCGCGGCCGCTGGGTCCTGGTCCCGGTTCCGGCCGCGGCCAACGGGGCCGGGGCGCCGAATTTCCGGACCCTGTTCCTGCGGTGGAGCTACCCCCTGGTCCCCCTGGGTCTGCTGGCATGGATCGCCTTTAGTCTGCCGCTGTTCTTCGTGAACGGGTCCTACATCGTCAGCGTCCTCTCGGACCCCCTCGGCTGGGGATGGAACCTCTTCGGGACGGCCCACACGCCGTGGAAGCCGCTGGTCCCCGAATGGGTCCCGGTCTTGCAGGGGATCGCTCTCCTGTTCGGACTCGCCGTGGCCCTGCGCGCGGGGGAGTCGGTCGCCCGAGAACTGTGGCCCGACCCTCGGCAGGCCCGACGGGCCCTGGTTCCGATGGCCGGCCTGTGGCTGGCGATCACCGTCGGATTCTTGTGGCTCTTTACCGGATAGGAGGCCGAGGCGATGCGTTGGAAGGACGGTATCCGGGAAGGCATGGCCTTGACGGTGCTCCTGCTCATCTTTGTCGGACTCCCCTGGGCCATACGGGCGTATGAAAACGGACGGGTCCGGCGTCTGAGCGACGGACGACCCGTGTTCACCCTGTATGCGAACGCCACCTGGGGGACGTGGACGACGACACCCCTCGTCGGGTGGACCTACTTCTGGCGCAAGCCCGAGCCGGCCCACATCCGGGTCCCGGCGGGCCAGCCCTTCGTCCTGCGGATTACGTCCGTCGACGTGCATCACTCCTTCGGTATCCCGCAACTGGGCATCGGGCCCTACGACGTCGAGCCGGGCCGCTTCCTCGAGCTGGAGCTGAAGATCGACGAGCCGGGGCTCTACACCTTCATGTGTTACACGGTGTGCGGCCGGCATCACGAAACGATGATGGGGACCCTGGAGGTCACGGAAGGGGGGCAGTGAGGCAGTAAGGCAGTGAGGCAATGAGGCAGTAAGGCAGTAAGGCAATAAGGCAATCGGGCAATAAGGCAATCGGGCAGTAAGGCAGTAGGGCAATGATGGATTACTCGTCACTCCGTCACTTCATCACTCCGTCACTTTGACTTATAAGGAGGTCAGTTATGCGGTTACGTCGGTGGATCACCTACGTCGCCGTCTTGGCCTTGGGAGCCCTCGTCGGGGTCCTGTTCTGGAGCCCCACTTCCCAGGAAACGGTCGGGGCGCAGGACCCCCTGCGGGGCGTCATGCAGGCCCGGAACTTGAGCCTGGACGATGCCCTGGCCGCCCTACGGACGTACACCCCGACGGGTGTGCTGGACGACTACATCATGTTCGCCTCGGGCGGTCATTCGGGCCAGGTTCTGGTCATCGGCCTGCCCTCGATGCGCATCCTGAAGGTCCTGGCGGTGTTTGCTCCCGAGCCCTGGCAGGGTTACGCCGTCGGCAACAAGGAGACCGAGACGATCCTGAAGGCCGGTGGAAAGGACATTACCTGGGGTGACGTTCACCACCCGGCCCTTTCGGAGACCCAGGGTGATTACGACGGTCAGTTCCTGTTCGTCAACGACAAGGCCAACGGTCGGGTCGCCGTCATCGACCTGCGGGACTTTAGGACGAAGCAGATCGTCAAGAACCCCTTGATCTATTCGAACCACTGCTCGGCCTTCGTGACGCCCAACACCGAATACATCGCCGAGGCGCCCCAGTACTCGATGCCCTATCCCGTCGGGACCTATGCTCCCCTCGAGCAGTACAAGGAGAAGTACCGGGGTCCCATCACCTTCTGGAAGTTTGACCGGACGAAGGGCCGCATCGTGCCCGAACAGTCCTTCGCCATCGAGCTCCCGCCGTACTGGCACGACCTGTGCGACGCCGGTAAACGGGTCTCCTACGGATGGGCCTTCTGCAACAGCTTCAACACCGAGATGGCCGTCCCCAACATCCTGCAGATGAAAATGCCCCTCGAGGCGACGACGGCCCGCAATGAGATGGACTATCTCCATGTGATCAACTGGAAGGCCGCCGAAAAGCTGATCCAGGAGGGTAAGTACGAGACCGTTGCCGGCATGAAGTTGATCCCCCTGGCGACGGCCGTGCAGGCCGGCGTCCTCTACCTGATCCCCGAGCCCAAGAGCCCCCACGGTGTGGACGTGTCGCCCGATGGCAACTATATCGTCGTCGCCGGCAAACTCGATCCCCACGCGACGGTGTACTCCTTTGAAAAGATTCAGCAGGCCATCCGGCAGGGCCTCTTCGAGGGGAAGGACCCCTACGGCGTGCCCATCCTGAAGTTCGATGCCACGAAGGCCGCCCAGGTCGAACTCGGTCTGGGTCCCCTGCACACCCAGTTTGACGACAAGGGCTACGCCTACACGAGCCTGTTCCTGGACTCGGCCGTCGTGAAGTGGTCCCTCGGGGAGCCCTACTTCCGGGGCGACCAGGCCTGGAAGGTCGTCGATAAGGTCTCGGTCCACTACAACATCGGTCACCTGACGGCCGTCCATGGGGACACGACCCGGCCGCGCGGGAAGTTCCTCGTCGCCCTCAACAAGTGGTCCATCGACCGGTTTGCCCCGGTCGGCCCCCTGCATCCCCAGAACTTCCAGCTCATCGACATCTCGGGCGCCAAGATGCAACGGCTCTATGACCTGCCTATCCCCATCGGCGAACCCCATTATGCCCAGATCATCGAGCGGTCGCTCCTGAAGCCCTTGGAGGTCTACCCGCAGGTCGGCTTCAACCCCATCACGATGGCCGCCGACCCGGCCCATACCGTCCAGCCCGGCAAGGAGCGGATCGAACGACGGGGCAATACCGTCGAAGTCTGGATGACGGCCATCCGGAGCACCTTTACGCCGGACCGTATTGAGGTCCAGGAGGGGGACCGGGTCATCATCCACCTGACGAACCTCGAGCGAACCCGGGATGCGACCCACGGCTTCGCCATCGCCGCTTACAACATCAACGTGTCGGTCGACCCCGGCGAGAATGCGACCATCGAGTTCATCGCCGACAAGCCCGGCGTGTACCCCTTCTACTGCACCGAGTTCTGCTCGGCTCTGCACCTGGAAATGGCAGGCTATTTGTTAGTCAAACCTCGACCCAAGCAGGCCCTGAAATGACATCCTGACCCGCCGCTCTCGGGAATCCGGGGCGCCCGCCGACGGGCGCCCCTTCCCTTACGGCGGGGCTGGGCCGGAAGAGCCGAAGAGGAGTACTGCGCATGGATCGAGCGGCCGTATTTCGAACCGTCCTTTTCCTGAGCGCCGTGGCCCTGTGGTGGGTCGCATACACCCAGCCCTTCTGGGAGGTGACCGTCCGGGCTCCCCAGTACCCCCAGGGGCTTCGGGTCGTTGTGTACCTCCATCGGGTCGAGGGCGACGTCCGGGAGATTAACCTCCTGAACCATTACATCGGGATGGGCCCCGTGGACCGGGCGGCCGAGTTCGAACGGCAGTATGCCTGGGTCGGCCTCTGGGTCTTGAGCCTCCTCGGCTTGGCGGCTCTTGGACCCTTCCGAATCATTCGGTGGCTGGCCCTCGGGGGTGCCTGGGCATTCCCGGTCGTGTTCTTGGGCGACCTGTACTACTGGCTGTATCAGTACGGCCATCGCCTGGACCCCTATGCGCCCATTCGGATTCGGCCCTTCACGCCGCCTCTCCTGGGGACGGGCCGGATCGCTCAGTTTCAGGCCGTAGCCAGCCTGGAGGTCGGCTTCTGGATCGTCCTGGCGGCGGCTCTTTTCGTCACGGTGGGCTCTCTGCTCGGGGGCCAGGCCCGGCCGTCCCGGGTCACGGTCCCAGCCCCGATCTCCGTCGGAGAAGGTACCGGATGAGGGTGCAGGCCGGCTGGTATGGGCTCGTCTTCGGCTTAGGGTGGATGGCGGTCCTGACCATTCCCGCCGAGGGAGGGTCCTTCGACCTACAGACCCGTATTCGGGCGACGCCGCCCGGGGGGACTCTGCGGGTACCGGCCGGCCGATACAGGGGCCCGATTCGTCTCGACCGGCCGATTCGTCTTATCGGGGAAGGCGGGCCCGTCCTCGAAGCCGGCGGTCGGGGAACCGTCGTGTGGATTCAAGCGGACGACGTGACACTGGAGGGCTTCGTCCTCCAGGGGAGCGGAGACTCCCTGACGGACGAGGACGCCGGCATCCGGGTCGAAAATGCCCGACGGGTCCGCATCGTCGGAAACCGTTTGGTAGACGTCCTCTTTGGGATTTATCTGAAGAACACGCACGACAGCGAAGTCACGGCCAACACCGTCGTCGGCAAGGACCTCCCCCTGGGTCGCCGGGGAGACGGCATCCGCCTGTGGTGGTCCCACGGAAACGTCCTGCGGGCCAACGTCGTGACCCATTCGCGGGACGTCATCGCCTGGTTCTCCCGGGGCAACCGCTTTGAGGAGAATGTCGTCACGGATAGCCGGTATGGGCTCCACTTCATGTACTCGCAGGACACCGACGTCCGCCGGAATCGGTTCGAGCGCAATTCGACGGGCATCGTCGTCATGTACTCCGAACGGGTCCGTATCGTCGAGAACGACATCGCTCGGCATGACGGACCCTCGGCCGTCGGCATCCTCCTCAAGGATTCGGACGACCTCGAGGTCCTCCGGAACCGCATCGTCTGGAACAAAGCGGGCATTTTCTGGGATAACAGCCCGGCCCGGACGGACGCTTGGAACGAAATCCGGGAAAACCTCCTCTTGTGGAATGTCGTCGCCTTTGTTTTTCAGCCCAACGTTCGGCGGAACCGGATCGCCCATAACTTCGTCGTCGAGAACCTCCAGTCCGTCGAGATCCCCGGCGGCGGAACCCTGACGGGCAACGAATGGACGTGGGACGGCCGGGGCAACTTCTGGAGCGACTATGTCGGTTACGACCTCCAGGGGGACGGTATCGGCGACGTGCCGTATCGGGCGGAGGCCCTACTGGACCAGCTCACCGACCGGCATCCCCAACTTCGTCTCCTGGCCTGGACCCCGGCGGGCCTGGTCCTCGAAGGGGTCAGTCGGCTTCTGCCGCTGTTTCCGGTCCGGCCTCGCATCGAAGATCCTCGGCCCTGGACGGAACTGCCGGCGGCGATGGGGTCGGCCTTCCCCCAAGAGGGCGACGGTCCGGTCGTCTGGGGTCTGGGCAGTCTGACGCTGGTCCTCCTGGGTACTCTGGGGATAGGGCTCCTGACGAAAGGGACGGAGTGACGGAGTGACGGAGTAACGAGTGACGGGTGACGGGTAACGAGTAATAAATTATTGCCGTACTGCCCGATTGCCCTACTGCCGTATTGCCTTACTGCCTTATTGCCCAATTGCCTTATTGCCCTACTGCCCTATTGCCCAATTGCCTTACCGACAACGTTGCCCACTGCGTCCGTTAGGGTTTGGACGCTATCCGAGCGGCAAGAGACGGGGGAGCCAGGACATGGAGGCATTCGTCATAGAAGCGGCGATTCGACGGGTCGTCCTGGGCGGTCGAGTCGTCCTTCGGGACGTCGACCTAAAGGTCCGAGCCGGTGAGACCGTCGTCATCGGTGGACCCAACGGCGCCGGGAAGACTTCTCTGCTCCGGGCTCTCCTGGGTTTGGTCCCCGTGGAGGGCGTCGTCCGCATCGGGGGCCACGACGTGCGCCGGGCCCACCGGGCGGCGATGGCCCACGTGGGCTACGTGCCCCAGGCGCCGGCTCTGTTTCCCGAGATGACGATAGGCGAGCACTTCCGCCTTTGGGCCGCCCTACGGGGCGTGGACCCCGCGGTCCTTGCGGAGGCCGTCCAGACCTTTGGAGTTTCCGCTTATCTGGAAGCCTATCCGGGAACGCTGTCGGGCGGATGGCTCCAACGGGTCTCCCTGGCCCTGGCCCTGCTGGGCGATCCGCCGATCCTGGTTTTAGACGAACCGACGGTTCACCTGGACCGGGCCACGCGGGCCCTACTGTGGGAAGTCCTGCGACAAAAGCAGGCCCAGGGCGTTACGGTCCTGATGACGACCCATCGGCCGGAGGACGGCAGGCTGGAAGCAGACCGGACCCTGTGGCTGGAAGACGGACGCTTGGTCTCCGAAACTTTCGAACCCCGGCAGGTCCGTCTAAAGGCCTGGGTCCTTCGACAGCCCGACGAGGGCTGGTCCCGCCATCTGCCCCCGGGCTGGCAGGTCTTACGCCTCGCCCCGGACGGCCTCGGGGATACGACCTGCGTCGTCCTTCGGGGACCGTGGGCGAGCCGGTGGCAAGCCCTCCAGACCCTCCGGGCCGGCGGGAATACCGTGATTCGCGTCGACTGGCTGTCCGACGAAGGAGAGGCATGAGCCATGCGGTGGGGAACGCTCCGATGGATCGCTTGGAAGGAGGTCCGTCAGCTCCTCCGCCAGCGGTGGGTCCCGGTCGGATATGCCGTCTTGTTCGGCCTGGGCCTGCTCCTGTGGAATGCCCGTCTGTTCCCGGTCGGATGGTTCGGCCCCCATCGGGTGGCCATCGCCTACTTCCAGCTCCTGGCTTTCGGCCTTCCCTGGCTCGGTCTCCTGGCGGGTGCCCAGGCCATCGCCCCCGAGCGGGAGACCGGCCGTCTGGCTTATCTGTGCGCCCAACCGGTCGAGCCGGCCGAGGTCTTTTGGGGAAAAGCTTTGGGGCGATTCGGCCTCCTGGCCAGCCTGTTCCTGATCGGTCAGGGTATCACGGCCCTGGTCCTTATGCGGCACGGCGGCGGGAGCCTGGGGATGTACGGCCTGTTTACGGTCGCCGGTCTGGGCCTGACGTTTCTGTCGCTGGGCCTCGGAATGGCCGTCTCGGCGTGGTCTCCGACCCAGGCCCGGGCGACCGGCGGGGCTCTGGGGCTCGGCCTGGTCTTCTTGCTCGTCTCGGACTGGGTCCTTCTGACGGCGGCCCTGTTCCTGCGGCTTTCGGCGCCGACTCTCTTCTTCCTGACGGTCCTGAACCCGGTTCAGAGCTTTCGGATCTTGGCTCTCTCGACGCTGACGGACCGACTGGACATCCTGGGGCCGGCCGTGGGATGGGCTCTGGCCCGACTCGGACTCTCGGGCCTGCGGCTCCTCTTGGTGGGGAGCCTACTTGCGTGGACCGGAACGGCCTGGGCCTTGGCCCGAGTCGGCTTCGGATTGGGCGACCACCCGGTGGGACGTTGGCGGACCTCAGCCGAGGCCGCCCCCGAGCCCCTTCGCCCGTGACGGGCTCGATGCAGACCCATGGGTAAGCGAGGGGGGCCGATGAAGCGTCTTGCCGATAGGGCGTTGCGGTGGGTCTTTCTCCCGATGGTCGCCGTCTTCGTCACCGGAGGCGTCGGCTGTCGAAGCGCCTCGGGGCCCGAAGAAGTTCAGTGGGGCGCCGAGACTTGTGACCACTGCCGAATGCTGATCACGGATCCCCAATTCGCGGGTCAGTACCGTCTGGACGACGGAACGGTCCGCAAGTTCGATGACATCGTGTGTCTGGTCCGGTCCTATCGACGGGAAGCCCCTCGCGTCGTCGGCGCCTGGGTCATGGACGAGACGGGCCGGTGGATCCCCGTCGAAGGGGCCTGGTACGTCCGAAGCGACCGCTGGCAGGGGCCGATGGGCGGACCCTGGCGGGCCTTTCGGGTCCCGCCGGCGACGGAGGGCTCGACGCGGGCCGTCCGATGGGCATCCCTCCTGCAGGATGCGACCATCGAACCGTAGTAGGGCAATCGGGCAGTAGGGCAATAAGGCAGTACGGCAGTAGGGCAGTAGGGCAATAAGGCAATAGGGCAATAAGGCAATAGGGCAGTAGGGCAATAGGGCAATCGGGCAAGAGGGCAGTACGGCGGTAAGGCAATTCGGCGGTACGGCAATATGACAATGATTGATTGCCCGTCACTCGTTACTCGTCACTCGTCACTTATTACTCTACGGAGGTGACCCATGTATGGAAAAGTTCCGATAGGCATGGCATGCCTTCTTCTGGCCCTGGCTTCAGCCGGCTCGGCGGCCGAACTGAAAGGCCGGGTCCTCGATAAGGACGGCCGACCCCTGAGCGACGCCGTCGTGTACCTGGTCTCCCAGAATCCGACGCCGGTCTCCCCGCCGTCCAAACCGGCCGTCATCGACCAGGTCGAGATGACCTTCGTCCCCCACGTCCTGCCCGTCGTGGTCGGGACGACTGTCGAGTTTCTGAACTCGGAAAAGGCGGTCATCCGCCACAACGTCTTCAGCCCGACACCGTGTGCCGACCGCTTCAACCTGGGGTACTTCCTGCCGGGCCAGAAGGCCAGCATGACCTTCAAAAAGCCCTGCCGGGCCCTGATTCTGTGCGCGACCCATCAGGAGATGAAGGCTTGGGTCGTCGTCCTGGAAACGCCCTATTTCGCCAAAACGGATGCTCAGGGAGCGTACAGCCTATCGGTCCCGCCCGGCGAATACACCCTGGCTGTATGGCACGAGACTCGGAAGACGGAGTACACCCAACCCCTAAAGGTTTCGGCCAACCAGGTCTTGGACATTCGCTGGCCCTAAGGCAGGCCGGCCCCTTGGCGTCCCGGCCGCCTGCGTCAAGTCGAGCGGCTCCGTCCGAGGAGGGCCAGGTATACACTCGCCAGGGTCAGGTAGGCCAACCAGGAGAGGCTGAGGCCCACGGCCCCGATGGGACGGGGTCGGACGGACTCCGGCAGGAAGCGGGGAAGCCAGAGGTAGTTGAGGAACAAGAGGGCCCCTGTAAAGACGACCGTCCCGATGAAACCCAGGACGGCGCTGAGGAGGATCAGGGCGGCCGGGCTGGCCAAGTGCATGGTCCCGACGGTGACCCCCGTCAGGACGACGACGATGCCGTAGTACCAGTGCCGGGGATGCCACCGTCGGGCCCTGGGGAAGTAGCTCAAGACGAAGTCCGTGTGGACCCGACTCACGGCGTCCAGTGTCGTCAACCACGTGTCGGACAGGAAGGCGGCCGCTACGACGGCAAAGAGGAGCCGGCCCCAGGCACCCCAACTCACCTCAAAGAAGCGCATCTGATGCACGACCAAGTCCCACTCCTGGGGAACCCGACCCTGGGGATAGAGGAGGGCGAAGGCGAGGAAACACGTCATCAACGTCGTCAGGATGTTGCCCCCGATGCCGATGGCGCTGTCGACGCATAGGAAGGCCCGCCAGGCCCGCCAGCGGGTCTTCGCCGTCCCATCGTCCTCGGGTACGGCACCCCCGAGGGGGATCGCCTCCGGGCGCCCGGTGATCGGACTCGTGATACGGCCCATGTGAGCCGCCATGCCGGCCCCCTTCTCCCGGAGCCAGTATGAGTAAAACAGGGTCCAGAAGCCGCCCAGGCCGGCGAAGGTGATGGCCGTCAGCAGAGGCGTCGCGTCCCGGGGGTCCCAGGGGCGGGGTAGGGGGGCCAGGGGCGGAAAGGCCGGCCACACCAGGCCCCGCAGGAATTCAGGCAGAAAGCGAATCACCTCCGGCTGGCTACAGGCTGTCAGGAGCCCCACGAAGGTCACGACCGCTACAAGCCACATGAGCCGCTCGACCAGACGATAGGCGACGGGGCTGACCAGGAGGGCCGGAAAGAGGACGGCGACAGTCAGCCACGACCAGAAGAGGGTCTTGGCCGATTGGCTCCAGCCGGTCGGGAAATCGACCAGGGCCGCCAGGCCCGTGCTCCCGGCCGTGACGAAAGCACCGAACCACAGGAACTGGACCGTCATCAAGAGCCACAGGCCCAGGGCGAACCACCGATTCAACCGGATGAAGCCCTGCCAGATGCTCTCGCCGGTCAAGAGCGTGTAGCGGCCGATAGCGTAGTTGAGGGGGAACTGCAGGAGGCATGCCGGGATGAGCAGAAACAGAAAGGCCGTCCCGTACTTGGCGACCAGTCGAGGCCACCAGATCAGTTCCCCACTTCCCTGGGCCAGCGCAAGCCACACCACGCCCGGCCCTAACATGGCCCACCAGCCGCGGAAGGCCGGCAGGGGCCGGCGTTCATAGGCGGGCAAACGCCCCCAAGAAGCACCTTCCTGCATCATGGCCATCCCCCTGTTGCGATCTTACGGGGGGCCCATAGAAGCCACCCGTCGCCCCGGCCGGGGAGACGGCCCGCACGGGCCGGGACTCATGAGGACGCCGCAAGATACCGGATCCCGCACCGGGATGCAAACTCGAGTAAGCTCAGGACTTACGCAGGGTCACCCGATCACTCCATTCGGAACCTGCACGGGCGTGCGGGGCTTGGATACGGTATGATATCCCTGGGGCCAGGCACAAACGGGAGGAGGGGAAATGGAAAAGCGGTTCCGGGTATTGCGTTTCGTCTCCGGCCTTTACAAGGCTTTGGGTGTCGGGGTCGGCGTCCTCACGTTAGTGGGGGCCCTCGCCATCTGCGGGATAGCCGTGATCGGGGGCTCGGCCCTCCGGGAGGCACCAGCCGGCTCAGAGTTGACCCGGCTGGTCGGGAGTACCCTCGGCGGCGTCCTCTTGGCGGGTCTGACCATCCTATATGGAGGCCTCATCGCCCTCGGGTCCTACGCCTTTGGAGAGATGATCAGCCTGTTCCTGTCCCTGGAAGAGAATACCCGGCAGACGGCGGCCGTCCTCCAGCGGTACTTCCAGTCTCGGTAACGGCATCCAGCCAGCGGATACCGGGCACCGGGGACCGAGCCCGGAAGTCGTGGCGGATAGCGAACTCACGGGGCCCGCACCCGGGCCATCGCCGTACGGTCGTATGGCCCTACTGCTCGATTGCCTGACTGCCCTACTGCCCTTAAAGGACTCCTATGTCCATCCCCATTATGGAGGCCTCATCATGGTGGCCATCACTCGCGAAGAAGCCTTACGGTATCACCGAGTGCCTCGCCCCGGGAAGCTGGAGGTCCGGGTGACCAAGCCATGCGCAACCCAGCGGGACCTCTCGCTGGCCTATACGCCTGGCGTGGCCGAGCCCTGCCTCATTCTTCAGCAGGATCCGGAGGCGGCATACGACTACACAATCAAGGGCAATCTCGTCGCCGTCATCACCAACGGGACGGCCGTCCTCGGCCTCGGCGACATCGGGGCCCTGGCCGGCAAGCCCGTTATGGAGGGCAAATGTGTCCTGTTTAAGCGATTTGCGTACGTGGACGCCATCGACATCGAGGTCGACACCCGCGACCCGGACGAGTTCATCACCGTCGTCAGCAGGATCGCCCCCACCTTCGGGGGCATCAATCTGGAAGACATCAAAGCGCCCGAGTGTTTTTACATCGAGGAGCGTTTGGCCGAACAGCTGGACATTCCCGTCTTTCATGACGATCAGCACGGCACGGCCATCATCTCCGGGGCCGCCCTCCGGAATGCCCTGGAACTGGTCGGAAAGCGCATTGAGGACGTCCGGGTCGTCATCAATGGGGCCGGCGCCTCGGCCATCGCCTGTGCGCGCTATTACGTCCGCCTGGGCGTGCGTCGTTCCAACATCCTCATGTTCGATAGCAAGGGCGTACTTCACGTCGACCGTAGGGACTTGAACCCGTACAAGCGGGAGTTTGCCGCTGAGACCCGCGTCCGGACTCTGGCCGAGGCCCTGGAGGGCGCCGACGTATTCGTGGGCCTCTCGGTCGGGAACGTCGTCACCGGCGACATGATCCGCCGCATGGCCCCCCGGCCTATCATCTTCGCCCTTGCCAATCCCATCCCCGAGATCTCTTATGAGGAGGCCAAGGCCGCCCGACCGGACGCCATCGTGGCGACCGGACGTTCGGACTATCCCAATCAGGTCAACAACGTCCTCGGTTTCCCCTTTATCTTCCGGGGGGCCCTCGACGTGCGGGCCCGCAAGATCAACGAGGCCATGAAGCTGGCCGCCACCGAGGCCCTGGCCGCCCTGGCCAAGGAGCCTGTCCCCGACTATGTCATGCGGGCTTACGGCGTGACCCGTCTCGAGTTCGGGCCCGAGTACCTCATCCCCAAGCCCCTGGATCCCCGTGTGCTGTATTGGGTGGCGCCCGCCGTGGCGAAGGCCGCCATCGAGTCCGGCGTCGCCCGTCGAACCGTCGACGTCGACCGCTATGCCGAGTCCTTGCGGGAGAGGGTCGAACTCGGGGGCCACGTGGCTTACACCATCATGCAATCGGCCCGTCGGGAGCCGAAGCGCATCGTCTATCCCGAAGGCGAGGACGAGCGGATCATTCGGGCCGCCTTTCAAGCCCACTACGAGGGCCTGGCCGAGCCCATCTTGCTGGGCCGCCGGGAGCTCATCGAACCTGTCCTGACCCGTATTGGGGCCGCCTCGTTTCGGCCCGTGATCATCGACCCCGTGACGGACCCCCGCCGGGAGACCTATGCCCGGCGGCTCTTTGAGCTCCGTCAACGGAAGGGTATGGTCTACTACCACGCCTATCACGCCGTGGTCCATCCGAACGTGTTCGGCACGATGATGGTCCTCATGGGTGACGCCGACGGCATGCTGACAGGCCTGACGTCCGAGTTCGACGACGCCATCCGGCCGATCCTGCAGATCATCGGAACCGAACCGGGCGTCCCGGCGACCGGCCTCCACATCGTCGACCTCCGGGGCGACGTTTACTTCATGGCGGACACGTCGGTCAATATCGACCCAACGGCCGAGCAGTTGGCCCAGATCGCCTGGCTGACGGTGCGATTTGTCCGGGAGCTGGGCATCGAGCCACGGGTCGCCTTCCTGTCATTTTCGAACTTTGGGGCTGTCCGAAGACCCGAGGCCGAGAAGGTCGCCCGGGCCGTCGAGGTCTTCCGGCAGATCGCCCCGGACGTGGTGGCCGACGGGGAAATGCAGGCCGACGTGGCCCTGGATCCCCACATCATGGAGGAATTTTATCCCTTCAGCCGCCTACAGGGCCGGGCCAACGTCCTGATCTTTCCCGACCTCAATGCGGCCAACATCGGTTACAAGCTGATCCAGAAGCTCAGTGAGGCAGCCGTCCTGGGACCCATCCTGTTGGGCCCCCGACGGGCGGCCCATGCGCTTCCCCGCTCGGCGACCGTCGAAGACATCGTCCGTATGACGGCCGTCGTCGTCATGGACGCCCAACGGAAGGCCAACGACCGCCGTCGCTGATGCCCTACCGGCAGGCGGACCCTGAGAAGACACCGGTCCTGACCTACCGGGCGGTCGCGGGGGCTTCCGCCGGGGCGACGATTCGGATGTTCGGACTGAAGGTCCATCGGTGCGGCAAGCGCACGAGGCCGATGTCGCCAAGGGGGTTGTGGACCCGGAAGGTGTACAGGCCGTGGTGGTAGTCGTACGGATAGCCGTCTCGCCGGTGGACGGCTACGTCCAGGGTGTACAGGCCGTCGAGGAGGGGAAGGGGGTCGATGACGCACGTGACCCACCCCTCGCCGTGTAGCTCGATGGGCTCCCACCGCTCGATGTGCGTGTTCGACCCGTAGCAGTGGACACCCTGTTCGGAAAAGATCCCAATGCCGAACACGAAATCCTGAACGGGCCGCGCCGCCCGCACGTGCATGCGGACGATCATCGGTTCGCCGACCTGAAAGACGCGCGTCGGCTCCATCCGGCCGTTCAGGAGCTCGACGGCCGTGATCTCGACGGTCCGGTCGCCCCATCGGCTCGGCGAGGTCGGGGCGGTCGTCGCCTCCAGGGGGGACGCCTGCGCCAGGCGCTCGGTCTCGTGACGGGCGACGTCCATACGGTAGCGACCGACGGCTTCCCGGGGGTCGCCGACGTACTGGATACGGCCCTTCTTAAGCCACACGGCGACGTCGCAAAACTCCTCGACGAGGCCGAGGGCGTGGGTCACCAAGACGATCGTCTTGCCGGCCCGCTTGAAGGCAAACATGCGTTCGAGGCACTTGTGGGCAAAGGCCTCGTCGCCGACAGCCAGGACTTCGTCGACGAGTAGGACGTCGGGGTCGACGTGGACGGCCACGGAGAAACCCAGTCGCATGAACATACCCGACGAGTACGTCCGGACGGGATTGTCGATGAACTCCTCCAACTCGGCAAACCGGACGATGTCGGCCATCCGCCGCCGGACTTCCCGCCGGGACAAGCCCAGCATGATGCCATTGATGACGATGTTCTCCCGACCCGACAGCTCGGGATGAAACCCGGCGCCCAGCTCGATGAGGGCCGACACCCGGCCGTTGACCCGCACGGTCCCCCGATTCGGGCGGATGATACCGGCGATGATCTTCAGGAGCGTACTCTTGCCCGACCCATTGGGCCCGATGATGCCCAGGGTCATGCCGCGGGGGACCGTCAGGGACACGTCGTCTAAGGCGACGAGGACCTCCCGGGGCTGAAGGAGCCGGAAGAGGTCCCCCCGGAGGAGGGCCGTCTTCAGTGTCAGGAACTGGCGGCTGAAGGCCTGCCGCTTATAAAACTTGGAAACGCCCCGTAGTTCGATCGCCACGTCCAAGCGCATCATCCCACCCGGCCATCGGCAAGACGGTGAAGGGACGAAGGGACGGAGTGATGAAGTGACGAAGTGACGGAGTGACGAAGTGACGAGTAATAAATTGTTGCATGCCGTATTGACAAATTGAATACACTTGCCGACCCACTTCGGGTAGCCGACTATGCCTGGAAGGATTTTTCCGCCAGACCGCTAACATCCACCCGCAGACCCCCTGCCGGAGCCGTTTCCCTCGACTCCACCCCTACTTCCAATCCTTCATCTGTCGAGCCCGCAAACGTGTCGACACGACCTTTCGCCAAGTCCTGACTCCCTTTTCGTTACCTTCATCCCTCCACCCCTTTGTTACTCCGTCACTTCGTCACTCGGCCACTCCGTCACCTTCCCTTCAGACCCGCCGCGCCGCCCGCAGGGACGGAACGATCAGGACCAGGGCCGTGACGATGAAGAGGAGGCCTCCCAGGGCCTCCATCAGGCCCGGCGAGACGACCGGCTTCGGTAGAGCGACGCCGCCGATGAATAGAAAAGCCAGGACGATGGCCGTGATAGACTCCCCGGCGATGAGACCCGAAGCGACCAACGTTCCGACGTTTTCGGCCCGCTCCCGGGCCGCCCCCGGCAGGTTCTGCCGGTGGAGCCATGCGTCCATCAAGCCCCGGAATATGCCGCCCACAAAGATCGCCGCCGTCGAGTAGAAGGGCAGATACATCCCGACGGCGATCAGCATGACCGAGGGGACCCGCAAAAGAATCAGGGCGACGGCCATGAGGGCCCCGATGAGGACCAACGGCCAGGCCATCTGCCCGGCCATGATCCCCTGCGACATCATGGCCATCAGACCGGCTTGGGGCGCCGGCAGGGTCTCCGACCCAATACCGTACGTGCGATGCAGGATGACCATCGGGAACGTCAGGACGAACGCGGAAATCAAGACCCCGCCCATCTCGGCGACCTGCATCTTCCAGGGCGTGCCCCCCAGCAGATGGCCGATCTTTAAGTCTTGCATCATATCGCCGGCGATACCCATCGCACAGCAGATTACGGACGCAATCCCCAGGACGGCCAGGATGCCTCGCTCGCCCGTGATCCCCATCGTCAGAAGGACCAGGGCCGAGATGATGAGCGTCGAAAGGGTCAGTCCCGAGATGGGATTGTTGGAACTCCCGATCAGGCCGACCAGATAGCCGGCCACGGCCGCAAAGAGCAGGCCGGCGATGACCATGACGACGGTCGCCACGACGGCCCCTCGGAGGCTCTGCGTGAAGTATCCGTAAAGAAAGCCGATGGGGATCGCCAGTAGAAGGATCCCCAGGAACACGGGTCCCATCGGGAGGTCCTTCTCCGTCCGCAGGACGACGGCGGCGTCGGCCGCGTAAGCCCGGCCCCGCAGGATCCGAGCTAAGTCTTGAAGAGCACTCCGGAACGCCGACTCCAGAGCCTCCCGCAGACGGAAGAGCGTGTAGAAAGCGGCCACGATCATGGCCCCGACGGCTAAGGGCCGGACCTGCTGACGCCATAGGGTGAAAGCCACGTCCATCCAGCCCTTCGACTGGGCCGCCGTTTCGATGTGGGGCCCCGCAAACAGGAGGAGGGGCACCAGCAGACCCCAGGCCAGGAGACCGCCCGTAAAGACCAGAGCGGCCAGGCGCCATCCGATGATGAATCCGACTCCCATCAGCATCGGGGACGCCGAGGGCGTGACCCAGACAAGGCCACCCCCGTGTTGCACGTCGGGCGCTACAGGGGAGGGAAACTTCCGGAATGGAACAAATCCCTGAAGATGTTCCCGGATGACCTGAATGCCGATGTCGTTCTTAAACAGCTCGATCAGGGCGCTCAGCCCCATCGCCCCAAAGACGTAGCCCGCCCCGGTCTGGCCCGCCTGGCCGGCCTTGGTTAACTCCGCACAGGCCACGCTCTCCGGAAAGGGAAGCTCGGGATCATGGACTAAGACTCGGCGAAGGAAAATAATAAACAAGACCCCCAAGATCCCCCCAGCCAACATGATGAAAGTGCTCTCCCAATAGTTGAATTCCTTCCAAACGCCCGTCAGGACGAAGGCCGGGATCGTGAAGATGGCCCCGGCGACCAGGGCTTCCCCGACGGAAGCCGTCGTCCGGGCGATGTTCTGCTCCAGAATGCTCCCCCCAAAGGGACGGAGTAGGGCCAGGGCGACGACCGTCGCCGGGAAAGTCGCCGCCACCGTCAGGCCGGCCCGCATCCCGACGTATGCATTGGCCGCCCCCAGGATAACGGCCATGACGACCCCTATCAGGAAGGCACGAGCCGTCAATTCGGGAATCCTCTCCTCGGGCGGCACGTAGGGACGAAATTCCTTCGGTTCAGCCATGGAACCCCTCCTCATCCAAGCCCCACTCGCGAGCAGGTATGATCGGCAGTCGAGCCGGACAAGGAACGACCTCGGGATCAACGGCGGGAGTGCTGAATTCGGGACCCCGGCCGCTTTTGTACCACATCGAAGGTCTAAACGCAAGCCGGCCGCCCCACGGCAGTTCGGCAATAGGGTAATCCGGCAGGAGGGTTATGATGTGAGACGTGGATACAGGATGCAGGATACAGGATGCACGATGCAAGATGAAAATGGCTCGGATTCCGGTTACCCGGTACCTGGCACCCCTGCGCTATTCCCACATCCGCATTGCCGTACTGCCCTACTGCTATGGATGCAGGATACAGGATGCACGATGCAGGATAGGAAGGGTGCGGATCCTGGCTACCTGGTACCCGGGACCTGGTACCTGGCACCCGTGCCTAATTCCCACATTTCAAATCTTAACAAAGCACTACCATGATGTGAAGGGACGGAGTGATGAGTGACGAGTGACGGGTCACGAGTGACGAGTAATCAATCTTAGCCCGAACTACCGTATTGCCCTACTGCCCTACTGCCCTATTGCCTTATTGCCTTACTGCCCTATTGCCTTACTGCCCTACTGCCCTATTGCCAAACCTCAGATTATCCGCTCGTAATCGGCCGGCGTCAGTTCCCAGACCCGGACGCCGCAGAAGCGCTCGCCCTCCGGGCAGAAGGGCTTCGTGCGGGCCATCCAGCGGATGAGACACGGAGGCCCGAGGTAGCGGCCGATGCGGGGATGGACCTCCATGATCTGTCGCCACTCCTCGAGGGATGCCCGCCAGATCTCCTCCTGAGCGTTGTAGCACAGCCGCATCGCCAGCTTGTGGTGGAGGTTCAAGAGGTCGCCCGACTCGTAAAACCGAACCGGGTAAGCGTTCGGGAGGAGGTAGGCCGCATACTCGGGGGGTCCGCCCCGGTGAAGGAAGTCGGCGATCCGTTCAAACAGCCAGGCCATCGTATCGTCGTAGAAGCGGCGGGCCGCCGCGTCCTGTTCGACGAGGACGGGGACGACGTAATCGGGTTCACCGGTCCAGGCTGACCAGACGACGGGCCGGGAAGCCGGTGTCATGCGGTGCCGCTGGTCCTGAGCGTCGGCGGCGTGGCTGAGTTTCTTCTGAAAGGTGTACTGGACGTGGTAGAGGGCCCGGGTCAGCTTCAGGTGGGTCGTCACGTTGAGGGATGCGCCGAGGGCCGGATTGCGGGCCGGGTCGAGGACGAGGGCGATGGCCTCGGCGTCCCCCAGGGCCGAGGCCGGGAGCCCCAGGACAGACCGGACGGCGGCGGCCAGGACGGTCTCGGCGTCGGGCACGGCGGTGACCAGACGGCTGATGCGGCCGGCGAGGCTGGCGTCAAACTCCCGGATGAAGGCCCGGGCCTCGGCCGACGGCGGCCAGGTCTGTCCGTCGAGCGGCCAGGGGACGGCAGGGGGGTCCATCGGGGCTTCCAGGACCCATTCGTAGTGGGGGTCATATTCGAGGACAGCCTGGACCATTTGACGGGCGACGAGGGCCTGCTCGGTGGGGACGTCCCCCGTCCGGCAGGTCTTCCAGTAGCGGAGGAGTGTCAGGGCGCTGATGGTGTGGTACAGGTATGTCGTCGTCGCCAGGGGAAGGACGTAGCGGGCGACTTCCTGAGCTTTTTTCCGGACGGCCGGACCGTACTTTTCAGGTCGGTACCGACGCCCCGGGAAGCGCCGGTAGTAGGCGGCCTCCGCGACGGGCCAGAGAAGTTCCGTCAGGCGCTCGTAAGCGGCCATCAGGCCTTCGACGGTGGCGATGTAGTGGCTCCGCAGGGGGCCCGTCAGGGGCGGGACGAGGAAGTTCTCCCGCCGGACGGCTACATACCGCTGACTGACCTGCTCGCTGTTGTAAAAGGGATGACTGTGGAGGAAGGACCAGGCCAGAAGGCGGGAGACGTTCTCGAGGGCGAACTGGAAGTAGGCATGCTGAAAAGTCGTATGGTGGCCGGCCTCGTAGAGGCTCTGGGCCAGCCGACGGTCCCTTTCGTCGAGGGGGCTTTCCAGGACGACACCCCGACCCGAGTAGCACGTCCGGGCGCTGGTCAGGACGCTCTCAAAGGGGCGGGGGAAGGCACGGACGAGCCGCACTCGCGGCTGAGGCTCAAAGGTCGCCGTCATCCCGCCTCACTGGTGCGGAAGGGGGGACTTGAACCCCCACGGGGTTGCCCCCATTGGATCCTGAGTCCAACGCGTCTGCCATTCCGCCACTTCCGCAAAAGGGGAGGGCTCATAGAAAGTATACAACCCGTTGGGATCCAGATCAAACGGTCCGGCGGGGGGATTGGCTCGGTCTTCGGTGCTCGGTGTTCGGTCCTCGGCATGGATCCGGTACCGGGTCCCGGGTCCCAGGTACCCCGGGACCTGGAATCCGGTACCAAGCACCTGTCCTCGGAAAACACGCACATGGGGGTATGCAAGATAGGGCTTTGTTAAGCTTTGAGATGCGGGAATGGGACACGGGTACCAGGTCCCGGGTACCTGGTATCCGGGACCCGATCCGTTTCTATCCTGTATCTTGCATCCTGTATCCTGCATCTTGCATCCTGCATCCTGTATCCTGCATCTTGCATCTCCCATCCTGCATCCTGTATCTTGCATCCCGCGTAAATCCGCCAGGGAGAAGGACGCCCGATGGACTGGGGCATGATGACTCATCGCCTCGGGGGGTGGGCGACACCGCCGCCTTCCGGGGGGAGCGACCTGTACTGGAAGAGTATGTCCCTCCCGATGGGGATTACCGTGAGCATGCCCTTTATCCTGATGTTGGGGTCTATCGCCGTCCTGCCTCTGGTGTTTCCCCACTGGTGGGAGTCGAATCGCAACAAGGCGTGGATCAGCCTGGCCCTGGGTGCCCCGACTCTGGCCTACCTGTTGAGCTTCGTGCCGGAGGGACCCGAGCTGGTCCTCCATACCGCCGTCGATTACCTGGCCTTTGTGACCCTCCTGACGGCCTTGTTCGTCATCGCTGGCGGGATTTACGTCCGGGGCACTCTGGCCGGAACGCCCCTGACGAATACCGTCCTGCTGGGGATCGGGGCCGTAGCGGCCAGCTTCATCGGTACGACGGGTGCTTCGATGGTCCTGATCCGGCCCCTCCTGCGGGCCAACCACAGACGACGTCACAAAGTCCACACCGTCATCTTCTTTATCTTCATCGTGTCGAACTGCGGGGGCCTCTTGACGCCGCTGGGGGACCCGCCCCTCTTCCTGGGATTCTTGCGGGGCGTGCCCTTTCACTGGACGTTTCGCCTCTTCGCCGAATGGGCCCTCGTTAACGGTGTGCTACTCCTCGTATACAACCTCTTAGACCAGTACTGGCTGAACCGAGAGGAGTTGGAAGACCGCCGGGCCTTGCTGGAAGAGATCGAACGGGCCGAACGGCCGATTGCCATCGAGGGCCGGCATAACTTCGTCTATCTGGCGGGTGTGATGGGGACCATCCTGCTGGTCGGATATATGGGTCAGGTCGCGGGTTGGTCCGACATCCGGCAGAAGATCGTCCAGACGGCCGTCATGGCCGGCCTGGCCCTCCTGGCCTGGTGGACGACGCCCCGACGTATCTACGAACACAATCATTTTACGTTTCACCCCCCTATCGAGGTGGCTGTCGTCTTCGGGGGCATTTTTGCCACGATGGTTCCCGTTTTGCAACTTTTGGCCCACTGGGGCGACCGTCTGGGCGTGGTCCACCCCTGGCAGTTCTTCTGGATGACGGGCGTGCTGTCGAGTTTCCTGGACAATGCCCCCACGTACCTCACGTTCGCCAGCCTGGCCAGCGGGCTTTTGCATACGGACCCGATGAACCTGGCCGAGTTGACCCATACGGCGGCCGGGGAGTCTCTCCTTCGGGCCATCTCGTGCGGGGCCGTGTTCATGGGTGCGAACACTTACATCGGCAATGCGCCCAACTTCATGGTCCGTGCCATCGCCGAGGAACAGCGGATCCGGATGCCCTCCTTCCTGGGCTACCTGCGGTGGTCCGTCCCCTTCCTGGTCCCCCTGTGGCTCCTGGTGACGCTCGTCTTCTTCCGGGGATAGGGACGTGGGGAGGGGCGAGTGACGAGTCACGAGTGACGGGTATCCAGGGGGCGTCATGCGGACTCATAAGGACCTGCAGGTGCGGCAGAAGGCCATCGACCTGGCCAAGCGGGTCTATGCGCTTACGTCTCATTTCCCCCGACGGGAAGCCTACGGCTTGGCGGCGCAGATGCGGAGA
>Ga0079997_119806_pt1 | contig 36094 bp, 37 predicted proteins | sample PerSpoCPS_CMetaG_FD_69200 | JGI IMG/M metagenome (GOLD analysis project Ga0079997, IMG submission 69200) | Archaeal communities from Yellowstone National Park, Wyoming, USA - Perpetual Spouter C (PS_C) MetaG (SPADES assembly) (version 2) | ecosystem: Environmental > Aquatic > Thermal springs >... | reverse complement strand
ACGCATCCAAGGTAGACCCATTGTACCCTTATGGAACAGATATACTACCGGGTCGTCGTCTCTTATAGCTTGAATCATGAGACCCTTTGCATCATAGGAGTTAGACGGGAATACTACCTTAAGTCCCGGTACGTGAGCGAAGGTTGCTGTAAGAACTTGCGAGTGTTGAGCTGCATCACTATAACCTCCACCAACTGCCATCATTAAGACTACGGGGTGTTTAACCTGACCTCCAGACATGTAGTGATCTTTAGCTAGATGGTTAAAAATCTGATCCCAGGTAGCGCCTATGAAATCGGCAAACATGAGGTCCACTATGGGTCTCATTCCAAGAGCGGATGCCCCTACAGCTGCACCTACGAACGCCGACTCTGAGATAGGAGTATCTCTCACTCTTTCAGGTCCGAACCTATCAATTAACCCTGCAGTCTCACTCCATATACCTCCATAAACACCTATATCCTCGCCCATAACGAAGACTGAAGAGTCTCTCTCCATCTCCTGAGCTATGGCCTCTTGTATAGCTTTATACATAGGAAGTGGGCGTTCACCTTTAGGTAAACCTATATCTGGGACCCCCGTAGCCTCGGTAGGTGGGTTGGCGAAGACATCGAAAAGTGCCTCCCTAGGATCGGGGTATGGAGCTGATAGAGCAAACTCTATAGCATCTCTTATCTCCCTTTCCACCTTCTCTTTAATTCTCATATCCTCGTCTTCGCTAAGCCACCCCCTCTTTACGAGCGCCTCTCTAGTTCTTAGGATAGGATCTTTCTCCATTAGCTCTTCTATCTCCTTAGGGGGTCTATAGAGTTGAGGATCGCCCTCGAAGTGGCCGTAGAACCTATAGGTTTCAATCTCTATAAGTGAAGGACCTAAACCTTTTCTAGCTCTATCCACAGCTTCCTTAGCAGCTTCGAATATGGCGAAGAGGTCGTTGTCAGGGATGAAAACCCCGGGGATTCCATATGAAACAGCTCTATCACTATTCCTTAGAATAGCCGTAGACTTGGATTTAGGAACAGATATAGCCCATTTATTGTCTTCAACTACAAATATCACAGGTAGTTTCCAGAGGGCTGCTAGGTTCAAAGCCTCGTGGAATGTGCCTTGATTTGCCGCCCCATCACCACCATAGGCTACGGCTACGCTATCTAACTTCCTCATCTTAAACGCTAATGCAGCACCAGTAGCTTGAGGCCAGCTAGCTCCTACAATCCCACTACAGCTAAATCTAATAGTTGCGTCGAATAAATGCATATGACCGCCTTTACCTCTGCTTAACCCAGTCTTTTTACCTAGAAGCTCGCTAGCTAATCTCCTAAGATCCACCCCCTTAGCTATAATTAGATGATGCGATCTATGAGTACCGACAACAACATCGTCTTTACGTAGGTGAGTTATGACACCAACAGCTGCTGGTTCCTGGCCGGCTGCTAAGTGCATCTCACCAGGTAAGGGTCCAGCTGCAATGTTAAATAGCGGCTTCTTACCTTCATAGTATAGATCACGTATTGTTTCCTCAAATCTTCGTATTTTAAGCATGGTCTCATACATTTTAATAGCGACTTCAGGAGTTAGTTCTACCAATAACACCACCTCTAAGCTTAGGGAGTGAGTTGAAGGGTATTTAAGTACTTTACGGTTCTTTTGATAATAATAATCTGGTTATATCTACTATCAAATATCATAATCCTCTTTATTCGAGGCTATGCATAGAGAATATCTATAAACATTAACTGGCATACCTAGCATGTAGAGGGGGAGACCTTGAATGTGGAGTAGTAGAACTGTAATAGCTTTAGATTCAAAACTAGATACTAGCTTGGATAGGTGGGTTAGCATAACTTCAAGTCTGTGTGATCTCGTTTCCGGGTTTAAGGTTGGCATCCCCTTCATGTTCAGCTATGGTGTTAGTGGTTTGAGGGCTTTGAGGAGCTCCTGTGACAGGCTTCTAATAGCTGATTTTAAGCTTGCCGATATAGACTATGTTATGGTGTCAGCTTTATCCCATGTTATTGACTACGTTGACGGTGTTATAGCTCATGCTTTTATAGGGCTTAAGGGTGGTTTGGAGGGGTTGAAGAGTTACCTTGACTCTGCCGGTGTTAAGTTGATACTCGTTATATCCATGAGCCACGCGGGCAGCCTTGATGTGATCGATGTTAATGTTGATAGGCTCCTATGGGTTGCGGGTAGGCTTAAACCCTGGGGTCTTGTTGCTCCAGCTACAAGGCCTCATGTAATCTCCTATGCTAGGGGGAGAGCTCCGTGGGCTGTGATACTGGCTCCAGGTGTTGGAGTTCAGGGCGCTAGGCCTGGTGATGGTATTAGGGCTGGGGCTGACTATGAGATAGTTGGAAGGCTTGTAACAGAAGCTTCTAACCCGGTTGAGGTTGTTAACTGGATAAACGGGGAGCATGTTAGAGCTCTTAAAGAGAGAGGAGGTTAACAGTTTAAGATCGCCTAGGCTAAACCTAGAATTGGGGTGCTTTATGGAGGGTTACTGTAGGGAGCTCGCTAGCATAATAGCCTCACGTGAAGCCCTCCTCTTCGGGGAGTTCACACTATCATCTGGTTTGAAGAGCAACTACTACCTAGATCTTAGGAGGCTCCTAGGAGATTGGAGCTCTTATAAGAGGGTTTTAGAGCTCCTAGCTGAAAAGGTTTTAAAAGAGTTTGAGAGCTTCGACGTCGTTGTTGGTGTTGCAACAGCAGGTATACCGTGGGCTTCTGGCCTAGCTTTAATGCTCGGCAGAGGGCTGGCTTATGTTAGGAGTGAGGTTAAACAACATGGTACATCTAAAGCTGTTGAGGGCGCTCCAAGGCCCGGCTCCAACTGCATCGTGGTAGACGATGTTGCCACAACAGGGTCTTCGCTTGAAAATGCTATAAGGGGCCTGGAGGGCTTATGCAATGTGGTAGGAGCTCTCGTGATAGTAGATAGGATGCAGGGAGCTGGAGAGAGGCTTAGAGAACACGGTGTAAAGCTTGTAAGCCTGCTAACAATCGAGGAGCTCCTCAAATGCTTCAACCAGAGTACGTTAAAACTTTAAACCACATCTAACCCTGTCATGCTAGAATCACCTCATCGTTGATCTTTCTCTTATACTACCATATGCCCTAGTGTAATCAGACCACTAAATGCTACGAGGCGTTAACCCTCCGCTCCCTAAAACCCATGTAAGTTAAACTTAAAGATCCTTCCATACCATTCTTGAAGCTACTGAGGCCCATCATTGTTTCAAGCTTAGATTACCTGAGGGGAGGAATGCACTCTCTCGTGATCGGGGCGAACAGCTCTCGTAGGGTGGCCTAGGTTTCGTTTAACTGTTGGGAGGCCGGATGGTGGGGAGCCGGAAGATATAAAAGGCGAGGAACTACCATCTACTGAGAAACGGTGGTTGTTTGAAGGATAGGGATAAGCTTAGGGATTACGAGTGGTTACTCCAGAGACTATATCAGAGAATACCGCCTAAATCTGGGAGTGCCGAGCTCGAGATACCTGAGCCTGAGATGATACAGATCGGGAGTAAGGTTATAGTAAGGAATTTTAGGAGGATAGCTGAGAAGCTTAAAAGAGACCCCTACATAGTTGCTAGGTACCTCTTAAAGGAGATGGGCACCGGGGGTAAGTATGAGGAGGAGAGCGGGCATCTAACGCTAGACTCGCAGATAAGGAGGGATACGATAATGAAGTTCCTTAAAATGTTCGAGAAAACGTATATAAGATGCCCTACATGTATGAGCATAGACACAAGGCTGGAGAAGAGGGAGAAGGAGAGAATATGGTTCCTAGTATGCGAAGCATGCGGAGCAGAGCAACCAGTTAAACCCATATAGCGGCTATGCTACACGCTAACCCTCCCGGATAGGAGAGAAGATATTCTGCCAGCAAGCTTCTCAACATCCCTTCTAACACCAGCTATGACCCCCCTGACCTCCTCACTCGAGGCTACAGCCTCAGCCTCCTTGAACCTTGTTATCGCGTATAAGAGGACCTCGTTGGCATCCAGTAGCGCTATTAAATCCCTGTAGCTCTCAGGAGCTCCTGATAGAGCTCTTCTGTTAAGGCATTCGACGTGTACAGCCCCAATACCCCCTATGAACGTGAACCTTTGACCTTCAATGATGGTACCACCGCAGAGACCGCAGGTCCAGCTCTTACTCATAGCCTCCCACCACCATGGAGTTTAACTGCTACCGGGGGATTTATAAGTGTGAGTATCTATGCCATCTACCCCTTAGGAGCTACCATGACCTTGAGGCTCCCTACTCCAACGTACGTTTCTTTAACATTGTAGCCTAGGGTTTCGAAAGCTCCTTTTACGAAGGCTTCTATGAGTTTTGATGTCTCCTCTGTCTTCCACGATCCTATTATGGATATCTCTAGGGTAGCGTCTCTCCTTGTTGTTTTAACCTCTTTGAATGCTGATATCTTCGATATTACTGTAAGTGTTTTAAGTAGCTCTTCTACGTTAGAGGGGGTTCCATAGTAGCTTATTGTCGTAGATGCTATCCTAGCTCCTAGCTGTCTGAAATCCTCTATGAGGGAGTTTAGGGTTCCAGCGTCTCTCGACGCTATTACTATGAGCTTCTCCACAACATCTATTGGTAGTAGCACGGGGTCTATGAATGATGCTAGTTTAAGTATTACAATGAGATCTCTTAGATCTCCAGGTGTGAAACCCATATCCATAGCGTCACACGTTACCTCTAAGGCTTCGGTTGCTAAAGCTGAAACAACCATCTTATGCCTTCGGCTGAGCTCTGAAAGCCTCCTAGCTGTAGACTCGTTGATAGCCACAGTCGTCCTTTTCAATTGAGCCACCAATAGGTATACTGGGGGAAGCGGGTTTAAAGCCTTCCACCCTAGATTAAACTGGTGTCGGAGATGGAGTACACATCCCTTGGCTCCACAGATGTTAGGATATCTAGGATAGGGTTGGGGACGTGGCAGTTTAGCGATGCGTGGGGGGTTAAGGACTATGAGAGGGCTAAGTCCATCATATCAAGAGCTCTAGAGCTAGGCGTAAACTTCATAGACACAGCTATGGTATACGGGAGGGGGTTGAGCGAGGAGTTTATTGGGAGGGCTTTAAAAGAATTGGGGGTTAAGAGGGATGATGTGGTTATAGCAACAAAGATACCGGGGGAGCTCCTATCACCTAGCGATATACCTAAAGCTGTCGATAGGTCTCTTAGGAGATTACAGGTTGAATACGTAGACCTACTGTTGATACACTGGCCCCCATGCTGGCATAACATCCCAACATGTACTTACATGAGAGCTCTTGAGAGATTAGTAAACCTAGGTAGGGTAGCCTACCTGGGGCTAAGCGATTACCCTGTAGAGCTTGCTGAAGCGGCTAGAACCTGCCTTTCGAGAACAGATATAGAGGTTCTCCAGGTTAGATTCAACCTTGTAGAGAGGTGGGCTGAGGAGGAGCACATACCTTATGCTGAGGAGAATAACATGACTGTGATGGCGTGGAGCCCATTAGCTAAAGGAGCTCTCACGGGTAAGTACACCCTAGAGGATCTAGGTAAATTCCAGGATCTTAGGGTCAACGAGCCTGTATTCCACCCTGATAACTACGCTAGAATACTAGACCTTGTTAAGGTGTTAAGAGAGATTGGAGGAAGATATGAGAAGACCCCGGCACAGGTGGCGTTAAACTGGTTACTCCAATATAGTGACCTCATAGTACCCATACCAGGTGCCAGGAGCCCTGAGCAGGTTGTAGAGAACGCTGGTTCCACGGGTTGGAGGCTTAGCTACGAGGATTGGAGGAGGATTGATGAGATTAGCAGGGGCATCCGGGTATCTTATGCGATCTGGTGATATTATTCTAGTGTATCTATATATATGTAACTCTATGGAAATAGTTAAAAATATAAATGCTAGGCTTAAACCTAGATCTATGGTGTAGTGCTGTGATATCAATTATAGGGACTGGTAGAGTTGGGACGGCCGCCGCCCTCGTGGCTTTACTTAGAGGGCTTGATGATAAGATTGTATTAGTGGACATAGTACCGGGGCTCGCTCAAGGGGAGGCTCTTGATCTAGCCCATGCAGCTTCAACACTTGGAGTTGATATCGAGATCGTTGGCTCAGAGGATTTCAGTGTTATAAGAGGTAGTAGTATTGTGCTTGTTACAGCTGGTAAGCCTAGGAAGCCTGGTATGACTAGGGAGCAGCTTCTAGCTGATAACGCTGCCATAGTAGCTGATATAGCTTCTAAGATCAAACAATACGCTCCAGACTCCATAGTCTTGATGACTACGAACCCTCTAGACGCTATGGTCTACGTCATGTATAAGAAGCTAGGGTTCCCAAGGGAGAGGGTGATAGGGTTTAGCGGTGTCCTAGACTCAGCTAGGCTAGCATACTATGCTTCTAGGAAGCTTAAGGTGAGCCCTTCATCCATAACACCGATAGTGATAGGGATGCACGGTGAGGCTATGTACCCTGTGCCAAGGCTATCAACTGTAGGGGGTATACCGTTAACACAACTACTCTCACCAAGCGAGATAGAGGATGTGGTTAGAGAAACAGTACAAGCTGGAGCTACGGTGACTAAGCTAAGAGGTTATAGTAGCAACTACGCCCCCGGAGCAGGGCTTGTCTTAATGGCTGAGGCTATTAAGAGAGACTCTAAGAGGATGTTCATAGCCAGCGTGTACCTAGACGGAGAGTATGGTGTAAGCGATGTTGTAGCGGAGATACCAGTAATACTAGGTAGGAGGGGTGTTGAGAGGATATTAGAGCTACCGTTAAACGATGAGGAGAAACAAGGGTTCCTGAAGAGCGTTGAAGCTGTTAGAGCGTTGATAAACGCTCTCCCAGAGGAGTATAGAAAGTAGAATCTACACTGGAAACTCAATCAAACCCTCTTCTCATTTCTTTCCTCAATGCTAGTAGCCTCCACTACCGCTCCTAGTCTTGAGAGCTCCGCTAGTAGAATCTTTATTGAATCTCTTAGAGCTATGTACTTGTTAACATACTCCTCGGAGCTCAGCTCCCCCCTCCTGAAAGCCTCTTCCAGCATGTTAACCTCTAACCTCAGATCCTCTACCCTCTTCCTCAAATACTCAACCATAAACCTCTCCATTTGAACCTCCGCTACGATAGTATGTGCTCTCAAGCTCTCAGGCTTATAAACCCCTGTAATCCTTCCATCCTCTAAAGCGTATATCCTATCTGTTAACCTTGCAACTCTAGGATCGTGGGTGGCTATTACAACAACCCTCCCCTCTCTAGCCAGCCCTACTAGCACGTTTACAACTTTCTCAGCATTAACTATATCCAGCTCCCCTGTAGGCTCATCAGCTAGTATTATCCTGGGGTTGTTGGCCAGCGCTACCGCTATAGCTACCCTCTGCCTCTCACCACCACTAAGCTCCTCAGGAAACCTCCCCTCTCTACCTCTAAGACCTAGGCTTTCAAGCAGACTCCTAGCCCGAGCCTGTGCCTCCCTATACGGAACGCCTGCTGCTAGCATAGGGGCTACCACGTTCTCCAAAGCTGTCAATGTAGGTATTAGGTTGAAGAACTGGAATATGTAGCCAACACTCCTAAGCCTATACTCTCTAAGCTTCTCCTCACTTAGACCAACTATGTTAACCCCGTTGACTATAACGCTCCCAGCAGTGGGCCTGTCAACACCACCTATTATATTCAATAGGGTTGTCTTACCAGAACCGCTAGGGCCCATAACAGCTACGACCTCGCCCACCTCAACCTCCATTGAAACACCTCTAAGTGCTTGGACAGCGTTCTCGCCTACACCATAGATTTTAACTAGATCCACAACCTTCACGAAAGACATGAGGTTACACCCTTGATACGAGCTCTAAACCAAGCCTTCTAGACATGTGGATTAGTAGTGCTAGAGGTGCTATTAAGCTTAAAAACACAGCTAGTAAGACTACCGATACACCTACAAGGTCTATTGTAAGGCTGGGGGCTAGGAGGCCCCGAGCTGTTAGAGGGCCTGAGAACACAGAGTTGAAGGTCTCTATAAACCCCTTAGCCGACACTACGCCTAGAGGTGATAGGAGGAGGGCTATGAGGGTTAATGAGAAGACTTGGGCGTAGGTAAACCTAACCAGACCCCCTAGGGGTACACCGCGTGTTTTAAGATTAGAGAGCTCCCTCTCCAAGCTCTTAAACAGAGTGTAGCCTGCCATCACCGATGAGACGAGGATGAACCCTGAGAGTAGGGTGAAGGCTATAATGGAGTAGAACATCATAGATAAGGCCATGGTGTTGAAGAATGTCGAGCCGAAGTCTGATCTACTCGTGAGCACCGGGGAGTTGACATCATACCACTCGCTTATACTAGCCCTTATTATGGAGGCTGCAACCACAAAAGATAGGGTTATGGTCGTGGAGGCTGTTAGAGAGCTGAACCTAGGGGATATCCTTGGGATAGCTGAGCTAGCTAGATCCCCTAGGTTACCACCTATAACCCGTGAGGTGATAGTCGCAACCCCCCTCATGAACCCCTCTCTTGAGAGTAGTATTAGTGTTAAATAGTATGGTATGATAACGGGGGCTACGAAGCCTATGAAGAAGTCTAGTAGTACGTAGAATACTGTTATAACGACTAGGAGCGGGTGGATTTCAGAGGCTATCCTAATGAGCTCCGTAGACCTAGTCCCGGTTATCCAGAGAATGTACTTGAAGAGGCTGATGGCGAAAAGTATTGTTAGGGAGGTGCTAGGCCTCCAAGACTCGTGCACAGCTTGCAGGTAGAGCCGGGAAGCCTGGGTTAAGTCGAGGTGGCCTTTGAGGATCCCTCTGACTTTCACGTATACTAGGGCTGAAACGCTGAGGGCCATTACTATGGATGAGATCATATAGCCTACATCTATTAATGGCGGTAGGTAGTAAACCTTTCCTATAGCTAGACGTGCTGTAACATCGACGAGAACCCTTAGGAGGGGTAGAGATGAGGCAACAGCTAGAGCTGATAGAGTTAGGGATAAAGCTAGGAAGCCTAGTGTGAAACTCCTAAGAGGCAACCCTCTAATAAGACCTAGAGCTGTAAACCTCCTAACATCGTATGCCACGAGCTCCCCAATAGACCTAGCTAGTATCCATGAAGCTACCACCACGGGGAGTGTGAGGGAGAATATGAAGGCTGAGACTAGGAGGTAGGCTCCGGAGAACGCGGAGATTGTTGAAGCTAGTATGTAGTTCCCACCACTTAGACTAGAGCTTCTTAAATCAACCCGCAAAGCCACCCCGTTTAAGGCCTCCTTGAGAACCTCTACTGCGACCCTATCGTAATCCGCACTAGCCTCCATGACAGACTCTGGAGCTAGAACTGTGAATGCTCCGAGACTGAAGTTAACCATGTAGGTGTAGCGGAGCTCCAACACATCCCAGGGGTTACCTGAGATTATACTATCTAAGATGCTTGAATCTAGTAGGAGTAGAGGGCATGCTATCGGCTGGTTGCAGTTGAATATGTAGGTATTATTAAACTTAACACCCGCCTCCCTCACCCCTTTCAACAATACGTCTCCTAAGCCCGACTCCACAAGCACTAAGTTTAAACCTATGCTATCAGGGCTGGGAGCCCCCTCAACAATCTTAACACCAACTATACCACCATAGAAGGAGCCGATCATAGGTCTATCTACGAGCTGTGGAACTCTTATAACAGTAACTCTTATAATACCTACCGTAGTTGTTTGAGTAGGGATCTGTTGTACTCCCGCCCCACCTTCCATCGATGTTATTAGCTTGGTAAGAGCTCCGAAATTAACTTGTGCTAGGGTAACCACGTTATCCGCAATCCCTGTTCTAAGCTTCCCCCTTAAACCTACCAGCTCTCTGTGGAGCTCCGGTACGAGGCTTTTATCCTCCCCGGGGGTTACTTCGAGGTTTATCATGTAGTGTACTGGTACTATCCTAGCTATCTCCTCTGTGGAGTAGCTTGATATGTTTTGCACAGATGCTAAGACCCCTGTGACCATGAGTATTAGTAGTATGCTCACTAGGGTTAAAGCTAGGGGCCCCCATTTAAGCCTTAGGAGCATCTTGTAAGCTAGTATGGAGCTCATCCACTTCTACCCTCCAGAGCTTACCACGAGTAGGGTTTTACTTGCTAGCTCAGCTGGAAGCGGCCACATTATGAGTACCTCTACGGCTAGAGGCTCCCTCCCACCCATAGGGGTTGTAATGCTAGTCCTACCCAGTAGTATGTCTATGAGTGAGACCCTCCTCTCAACCCATAGGGCTGGTGCATCCCCGGGTAGCCCTGCTAGCTCCCTGGCTCTCCTTATAGCGTCTTCCAGCGTGCCAACCATATCTACGAGTCCCAGCCTCTCAGCTTCAACCCCCGTGTAGACCCCTGCTCTAAGAATCTCCCTGTAATCTCTAATCTTATCACCCCTATGCTCTCTAACCTTCTCTGCGAACACACCTGCAACACCGTTGATAAGCCTCCTCACAGCCTCGATATCGTTTAACGTAGCCTCCCTGTAGGGGTTACCTATATCCTTTAAATCACCGCTTTTAACTGTTGTAGCGTTGATGCCAAGCTTATCCATTAAACCCTTATAACTTATTATAACAGCTATAGCCCCTACAGAGCCTACGAAAGCTGTGGGGTGAGCTACAATCTCGTCCGCTGGAAGCACTATAAGGTAACCACCTGATGTGCCGTAACCGGTAACATAGGCTACTACAACCTTTTCACGGGATAGCTCTCTAACAAGCTCGTAGACCTCGAAAGAGGCAGCAGTACCACCAGGGCTATTTACAATGAGGACAACGGCTTTAGCGAAGGGGTCCCTCTTAACAATATCAAAAACACTCCTCGCATCCCCAGGTGTTATAGCACCGCCTAGGAGGGGTCTCTCGTAGTCTATAACCCCTGAGAGCTCCACAAGAGCTACATAGGGCTTAGGCTGAGCGTATACCCCGTAAAATGAGTATGCGAGAGCTCCTATGAATAATGTGAATACTAGGAGTAGTGATACTACGACTAAGAGTATCCTCCTACCCCCTCCACCCACCTCAACTCACCGGGGAGCATGAACACTCTATAACCTTAAATCTATTATGGAGCTAGGAGGGTTTCCACCTCAACATGCTTGGATGCTAAGGCCACTCCCCATCTAGAACGGCTCTCGTGATCCCAGCTACGGTGTTGTAGTAGAGGTGTGATATCCTAGAGCTCCTAGCTATCCTAGCGTTATCCAGCCTCTCAGCCAACCTCTCAGCTACATCCACCGGGTCCACTACGCCCATAGCAACTATCCTTGACACCTCGTCAAGCCACAATCTCATCTCCTCCAAATGCCACCTTAGATACCCTAAGCCGTCCTCCACCACGCCATAGTGTGCTACTGCAACCCTCCTCGGCCTCTCAGCGATCATCCTCTCAAGACTCTCAATGTAGAGCTTAGGCTTTAAGGGAACAGGTGTTGTTGGAACCCTAACGCTCCCATCAATAAAAACCCCTGCCGAGTCACCTGAGAACATCAAACCCTCCTCTACAAGGTAAACACTTAGATGATGGCTAGCATGCCCAGGAGTATGTATAACCTTAAGTGTAACACCACCTAGATCCAATAAAGCCCCGTCCTCGATCTGGAAAGCCCTAGAGCTCTCAACAGGAGTAGGCTCACCATAGTATAAAGCTACAGGTCCGAGAGCCTGCCTAGACTGCTCCCAGAGAAAGCTCGGATCAACCACATGCTTTAAACCACGGGGGTGAACGAAAACCCGAGAACCTAAAGTCCTAGAGAGAGTTCCAGCACCACCACCATGATCGATGTGAACATGGGTTAAGACAAGATAGTCAACACCTAGACCAAGCCTCCTAACAAACTCTAGAACACGAGAAGAACCATTAGAAGGACCGGCATCGATCAAAGCAGAGTAGCGATCACCAACAACAAGGTAGACAGATACAATACCCTCACCCTCAGGCGTACTATCAATAGTATACAGTTTAACCATAACAGATGCCACCTAGGTAAAGGATACCAGGTTAAAACCTAATATAACTACGTGGGCGGGGAGGGCTGTGGAGCGGAACTTAAGCTACTTAAGTTATTTTAGGTTTAGACTAACCAGCTACTAAGCGGAATGGCCCGGGTAGCTCAGCTGGTTAGAGCGCCGGGCTGTGGACCCGGAGGTCCCGGGTTCAAATCCCGGCCCGGGCCCCATTACCTTCATCTACTTTAGCTCTAGTGGTGACAGTAGTTTTCTCAGCTTCAATAATGCTTTCAACCTTTCTCTTTCGCCTAGTTTTGCTTTGTTCACTGCTTCCTCTAGGGTTAGTATTACCTTCTCCGCTGTTCTCCTATCGTATGGGTATGGTATTCTATCTTTTCCTCCTACTGCGTATGCGTATATGAATGGATTTGGTGGGTGTGTTACTGGGTCTCTTGTGCTTGTTGGTATTCCATATATGAGGTCTGCTATTAGTGCTAAGGCTCTTAACGTCTTCGGCCCTAGGCTTGGTGCTAGTGCTAGCTCCATCTCGTTTGTTGGGTTGAATCTTGCTAGGTCCTCTATTGCTTTAAGTGTTTGTTTTAATGGTTTCACTGGGTAGTAGTATGGTTTTAAGCCTAGGAGACCGCCTTTCACCCTCTCAGGCTTTCCTGGTTTAATATAGTCTTCTAGGCTTGGTTTAGCCTCAAGCATTCTATTAGCCTCCCCCAGCATCCTCACCATCCTCGAAGGCCCTTCCGCCACGATATCCAGGTATGCTCTCCTCGCATCCCTACTCTCGCTTGCCGTAGCGTTGATAGCCTGCCCCGGGATACCGGATACCCCGCTATGAGGCTCCTCTACCGTAGCTCTATCAACGTGATACCTTCTAGCTAGCCCCTCCTCTACATTCATACCCTGTTGTACCACCACCATACAGCTTCTGGAAGCGATTACAGCGTGGTGGTAGAGAGTGTAGCCGTCCTGCAATAAAACACTATCAAGACGTGCAGCCAGCCTACTAAACCTAGCTATAGAGCTTGGATCTAAGCCCAGGAGCTCTCCAGCCTTCACAGCCTCCTCTGGTACATCTAACATCCTAGACCCCTTACCTCCGAGGACGAGAACACCTAGATCCTGCCTACGCCAGGTTACAGCCTTCAGGATGCCTAGGAGGACTGTTGTACTACCACTACTATCCCAATCCATCCCGATAACATTGTTAAAAGCCTGGAACCAGAGGGGGTCCGAGAGCCCCCTAACAAGGGCCTCAGGGCCGTGGAGCTCAACTATAGCATCAACAATAGCCTCTGACATACGCTCCATAAGCTTAAGCATCCAACCAGGCACTCTACCATCATGTAATGGGAGCTCCGCTACACCAGGCATAAGTGCCTCCAAGTATAACTCGAATCTTTAAACCTATTAACCATTAAAGCTTAAAAGGTAAAGAGTAGGGGTAACTAGAACGTAAATAGGATCATACCGATGGCCGTTAAACCTCTAGACCTGGTTGGTGTTATACGAGGCTACATGATCGAAACCCAGGTTTACTGTGAAGCTAAACTACACTACATGATAACATCTAGGGGTGAGGAGGTTAGAGTAACCGAGGGTGAGGCTAGGAGGCTTGTAGAGGAGACATTGAGGTTACTGAGAACACCTAGAGGTCGTGGGATTGAGTTCCTACGAGCGCCTATCTCGGCAAGGCTCAACGACACCTACATCACCTTGTCACCAGACGCTATAGTATACGTTGACGGCAGCATAGCAGGCTTGTTAGAGGCAAGGATAAGGGGGGATCTTAGGTACTACGACTCAGACTTCGTAACCCTAGAGGTTGGAGGTCTACTCTTAGAGGAGCTCCTCGGAGTAGAGCTGGGCACCCTAAAACTAGTACTCATTGTAGCCAGGAGCAGAGAGGGTCTTAGGGAAGCTTTAGAGGAGACAAATGTTAACCCGTTTAAACCGGAAAAGCGAATGTCGTGGGTTAGAGTGACAAGGGTCTACAATAGGGGTGAATCTATATCCAAGCTCTCCCACTTGCTAGAATACTGGCTTGGCATGAGGGGTTTTAAGCCTAGGCCATCACCATTTAAATGTAGGGTCTGCGAATACTCCAGCATGTGCCCGGCTAGGGTGATGAACGCCTAGGGATGAAGCTGATATGTGATGAGTGAACCCGCGTCTGATAAAGTGAGATCCACCCCGGTTTAAATCCCATTGTGTACGCGTATGATTTATAAGATCTCCACACAGGGTTTACGATGGAGGGTGATATCATTGGGTTACAGGGATCCCTGGGAGTTTTATTCTAGTAGGCCTTGGGTTAAAAGCTACGATCCCGGTGTTCCAGCTGATGTGGATATCCCGGTGATGCCCTTGTACAGGATACTAGATGATGCTGCTTCTCAGTACCCTGATAGGGTTTCAATGATATTCCTCGACCGTAAGGTTACCTATAGGGAGCTCCAGGACTCAGCCCTTAGGTTTGCCTCATGGCTTAGGAGTGTTGGTATTGGTAAGGGTGATGTTGTAGCACTATTCCTACCTAACACACCCCAGTTTGCTATAGCATACTATGGCGCGCTCTACGCTGGCGCTACTGTAACACCTGTGAACCCGCTGTACACGCCTAGGGAGCTTAGGTTCCAGCTTGAGGATAGCGAGGCTAAGGTTCTGGTAACCCTCGATATGTTCAAGGATAGGGTTTTAGCGGGGGCTCCTGATAACGTTAAATATGTTGTGTGGACTGGTATCCAAGACTACCTACCATTCCTTAAGGCTGTAGGTTATAGGTTGAAGTTCAGACCGCCAAGCCCACCTGAGGGGGGTAAGCATTACAGGTTTACTGGGATACTGAGAGGTAGTGAGCCTTTAAAGGAGAGGGCGGCTGTTAACCCTGTGGAGGATGTGGTAGCTTTAATGTATACTGGTGGTACAACTGGGTTACCTAAGGGTGTTATGCTAACACACTACAATATAATCGCTAACCTCCACCAGATAGACTCCCTGTGGTTTAAAGGGCGTAAGGGGTTCGTCTTCATAGGCCTACTCCCGTGGTTCCACATATACGGTCAGACAGCAGTGTTGCACTTCACAGTATTCAGCGCCTCTACTGTAATAGTGTATCCGAGGCCTGATATCGAGGCCGTCATGAAGGATATTGAGAGGTATAAGGCTAACATATTCCACGGTGTCCCGACAGCATACATAGCTATAGTAAACCACCCGAAGGTAAAGGAGTTTAACCTTAAAAGCCTAGCAGCATGTATAAGTGGAGCGGCACCACTACCAGTAGCTGTCCTAGAGTCTTTCGAGAAGATCACGGGGGCGAAGCTAAGAGAGGGTTATGGATTAACGGAGACAAGCCCGGTTACACACGTTAACCCCATTGAAGGCAGGTATAAGCCTGGTAGCATAGGATTACCAGTACCGAGCACTATGGCCGCTATAGCTGACCCGGAGAAGCCGGAGCTCCTACCACCAGGACAGGTTGGAGAAATTGTTATAAGCGGACCACAGGTTATGAAGGGTTACTTTAAGAGACCTGAGGAGAACTCATTAGCGTTCTTCGAAGCCTACGGGCTTAGATGGTTTAGAACAGGCGATATGGGCTATGTAGATGAGGAGGGCTACTTCTACGTTGTTGAGAGGAAGAAGGATCTCATAAAGTATAAGGGTTGGAGCGTGTTCCCCAGGGAGGTGGAGGAGGTTCTTTACAAGCATGAATGCGTTAGGGAGGCGGCTGTTGTAGGTAAACCCGACCCTGAAGCTGGGGAGATACCTAAAGCATTCGTAGTGTTAAAAGACGAGTGTAAGGGGAAGATTAGAGCGGAGGATCTAATAGAGTACACCAGGAAACACCTAGCTCCATTCAAGGTGCCAAGGGAGGTGGAGTTTAGAGATGAGCTACCTAAAACCATTGTTGGCAAGATTCTAAGAAGGGTTTTAAGAGAGGAGGAGATGAGGAAAGCTGGTCTTATGAAATAAACTCCCTAAACCCTTTATACCCTGAATCCTACTAGTTTTGTGTAGACGAGGTGTGCTAGTATGTCTATGAGGGATTTTAGTAAAGCTCTAGCTGAGGTTGTTAGGGAGGTTTCACGCTCGGTTATAACAATCTATACTGTAAGGCCATCACTCGAATCCTTCTTCGGCCTAACCCCCCTTGTTGGGGCTGGCTCCGGGTTCATTGTGGGGGAGGGGTTGGCTGTAACAAACTACCATGTTGTTAGAGGTGCTGGTGTTGTCGAGGTTGTTTACGGTGATGGTGTTAGAGGTGGAGGCAGGGTTTTAGCCCACGATCCTGGACGTGATCTCGCACTACTAGCTGTTGATAGGAGGGATGTGAAGCCTATTAGGTTAGGTGATTCCGATAAACTAGAGCCTGGGGAGCTGGTTTTAGTGGTTGGATCACCTCTAGGCCTTCAGGGGCCCTCAATATCTCTTGGTGTTGTAAGCGCTATTGGTAGAACCCTTGTTGACCAGGAGTCTGGGGTTATACTCGAGGATTTGATACAAACAGATGCCGCCATAAACCCGGGTAATAGTGGGGGCCCTATAGTTAACGCTAGCGGGGAGGCTGTTGGTGTTACCACAGCTATCATAGCTAGGGCTCAGGGCATAGGCTTTGCAATACCAATAAATACTGTTAGAAGATTCATAGCTATGATTGAGAAGTACGGGAGACCTCTAAGAGCGTGGATTGGAGTCTACGTGGCACCTCTAACAGCGGAGATAGCCTCAATGCTAGGTGTAGCTGTGAAGGAGGGGGTGGTTGTGGTTAGGGTTATGCCTAGAACGCCAGCACACATACATGGGCTTAGAGAGGGTGATGTGATTGTGAAAGCTGCAGGTAGGAAGGTTAAGAGCGTGAGGGAGCTGAGGGAGGCTATAGAGGATAGTGTGGATCAAGGGTGTGTAGAGCTAGAGGTGCTAAGAGGGCGTAGCAAGATCGAGGACTGCGTACCAGTGGTAGTGGAGGAGATCGCCTAACACCTAGGGAGTCGTGGGTTGCAATCAATTACGATAAGGAACCTGTGGAAACGGTTTAACGGCAACCCCGTTCTAAGGGGTTTAAACGCCTCATTCGAAGAAGGCTCCGTAGTAGCAATAGTAGGGCCTAACGGATCTGGGAAGACAACGCTTATAAGGATAATAGCGGGTCTAACACCTCCATCAGAGGGTTTCATCTCAGTCTTCGGCTTAAAGCCTGGGAGCTCTAAGGCTAGGAGGTTTACATCAGTCGTCCTAGATAGACCTCTGCTCTACGAGGAGTTAACTGTAGAGGAGAACCTGGAGTTATTCAAAACACTATCCAGATCTAGGGGTGGCAGGTTCTATGAGAGAGCTCTCGAAACCCTAGATGTGGTTAAGGTCTGGAGGAGGAGGGTTGGAGAGCTAAGCCATGGTTGGAGGAGGAGGGTTGACTTTGTAAGAGCTCTCATAACAGAGCCTAGGCTACTCCTACTAGATGAGATTACAACGGCCTTCGATAGTGAGAGTTTAAGAGAGGTGGAGAGTATAGTGTTTGACCTCGCTAGGGGCGGGTCGACCGTCATAGCTACAGCCCCCGGCTGGGGTGGCGTGAAGCTTCTATCAAACTCTGCTAGGTATAAGTGTAGACTTGAAGATGGTGTTCTAGAGTGCGAGATCATGTGATGGTTTTTAAAAACCTACTTTTAAAGGATGTACGTGTAACAGCTAGAAGCCCTTGGGAGCTCCTAGCTGTACTAGTCTTCTCATCCCTCTCAGCAATCCCAGCAGCTCTAGTGCCACTTGATTCCCTGCAAAACACTACAAAGCTAGTCCTACTATTCATAACAATATACATTTCAACACAAACCTATGTCAAGGAGGGGAGGGCGGGCACCATAGACATCTACCACCTCTACCCACTAGCCCCCAGCATACACTTCCTAGCTAAACTATCATACACATGGATACTCCTACAGGCATCCCTAACACTCTACACCATAACACTACTCCTACTAGGCATCCCCCTCAGCGAGCTCTCACGTTTAACAGTAGAATGGCTATCCCTAACACTACACCTATCAGCATCATCATCCCTAGCATCGCTAATATCAACATACCTTAAAGCTGAAACAACACTCTTAGTAGCTATAACAGCCATAATGGTAACCCCAGCACTCATATCAATAGGAAACCCGGTAACACAGGCCACCCTAGGCTTAGCATACGCAATAGTAGCACTCATAGTAGCGGAGCTCCTGGAAGAAGGCTAGATTCTCCAACCCGCACACCACATCTAACCCTAGCTCGGGGAGGCTCTATTGTTTAACATGACCTAGAGTATATACTAGTAAATACATGTGGTTTTTAAGAGTTCACGCTACCTTAGATGGGGGGTTGGGGTGTTAGCTGGTAGGCTTCCGGTTTTAATTGTTATCCTAGCTCTACTCCTACTAGTCGATTCCACCACTCTAGCCTACTCTATATTCGAGGGCGCCTTTCCCAGTGTTGTGGAGAGGGGGGCTCCTACAGCTTATAGGAACTTATACGTCCACGTTCCCATATCTATAGCAGCCTATGTTGTTCTAACAGTGGCTGCTTTAGCAGCCTTGGCTTTCATGATGTCTAGGAGACCTGGCTTCTACGAGTTCGCGGATACAGCTATTAAGCTGGGAGTACCTTTAGGCCTAGCCTCTTTTCTAACAGGCTCTGTATGGGCTTCAGAGTCCTGGGGGTCTTTCTGGACTTGGGATCCAAGGCAGGTTAGCATTTTAATCCTCGTCTTAGCGTATACCCTCTACTTTGCTGTTAAGGGTAGTGTTAAGGATCCCGATAGGAGGCCTTTGGTATCGTCAGCCTACATATTCGCCGCCTACGCTACCGTTCCTTTAAGCTTCATTATACCTAGGGTTGCTGAAAGCCTTCATCCCACCCCTGAGCAGACCAGGGTTTTTGTAGGTGGGGCTCCCGAGCTCTTCGTGATAAGAATAGCCTCTATTGCAGTCCTAGCTTTAATAGCTGTAGTTGCACTCTTCCATGTTAGGAGGTATAATATGGGTTCGAGGGTGGTTACATTAACACCTCTAGTATTAGCTGTAGCGTTGATAGCCTTATCGGGGTTCGGGCTTTTAGAATCAGCAGAGCTGGTAGGCGATGTTGGTAGGGTTGTTGGTGCTAAGGTCGAGGATGGAGTGCTAGTGGTTGAAGTTGATAGAGGTGGGGTTAGGATTAACGGTTACTATACTGGTGAGCCTCCAATAGAGCCTCTCACTGTTACTGTTAACGGGGAGGTGAGGGTTACCCTAGTTGATAACATTGTCCTATTCGACTACGACGCCACAAGGGGTGTATTCAGGGAGCTTAGGGTTTTAACGCACCCCGTGGTATATGTTAACACCATAATATACGCCATCCTAGCCTATGTACCCCTAGCACTAATAGCTAGACCTGGGGGTGCTAGGTCTTGAGGTTACGCCTCATAGCACTATCCATGGCCCTCTTCACAGTAGTCTTCATAGCAGGCTACATGGCCTCAACAGCTCAAGGCTACCTGGACGTGTCGGAGCTTAGGAGGGTTAGAGAGGGGAACGTTAACGTATTAGGGGTGATAGAGAGTTATAGTGTTGAAAGAGACGCTCTACTAATAACGTTAACTGGGAGAGATGGATCTAAGGTGCTCTTAGTAGTAAAGGTGGAGCTCTTCATCTCAGCCCACGGGAAACCGCCGGGGCCGTGGATTACAGGTAAGAGTATAGGTGTTAGAGGATACTACGAAGCAGGAGCCTCCAACCCAGGCTACCTGGGGGTGGTTGAGGTTAAAGAGATACTAAGTCCCTGTCACGACTCCTACAAAGCGCCTCCAGCGAGAACATAGAGGGTCGGCGAGATCCTCCACACATCACATATCAGCACTCGGCAAAATCCTCATCCCCCTCTAGTGTTCTAGGGTTTCAACCCTAATATTGTATCTACATATTCAAGGGGGTTGAAGGGCTTTAAATCCTGGTAGCCCTGGCCGACCCCCACGTAGAGTACTGGCTTACCCGTTACCTTTGCCACTGATAGTATCGACCCCCCTTTAACGTCAGCGTCAACCTTAGCTACTATAACACCGTCAACCCCCACCTCCTCGTTAAACCTCCTAGCCTGCTCTACTGCATCACCTCCCGTTAGGGCGTCGACGACTAGGATTTTGAGGTCGGGTTTGGAGACTCTAACTATCTTCCTCATCTCCCCCATGAGATCGTAGTCTACGTGCATCCTACCTGCAGTATCTATTAGAACTGCGCACAGCCTCCTAGCTCTAGCATACTCTATAGCATCATGTGCTACGCTAGCCGGGTCCGATCCATACCTACCCATAACTATTGGGACCCCTAGCCTGGAAGCGTGTATCTCAAGCTGCTCCTGAGCCCCAGCCCTGAAGGTATCAGCTGCAGCTAGCACGGGGGTTATACCGTTCTCTCTAAGCATGTAGGCTACCTTAGCTATCGTAGTTGTCTTACCCACCCCGTTGACTCCGAAGAATACTATCACATAGGGTTCTCCCTTCAAACACTTAGCCTTAACAACCTCGATTATGTCAATAGGCCTCCTGTTAACCAGCTCTAGGAGTTTAACTCTAAGAACATCTAAGACTATGGATTCAACACGAGACCCCCTTTCAACCTTCACCCCTTCTAGACCCCTTCTAACACTCTCTACAATATCCTCTGCGACCTCGTATGCTACATCGGCTGCTATGAGGTCTACTAACATGTTATTTAATAACCCCTCCAGCTCCTCCCTAGATAAACTCCTATACCTTATCCTCTCAACGAGACCTCCTATGGCCCCCTTGAGTAGGTCGAAAACCAAGGAGGGCTAGCCTCTCCCCCTAGCTTGGGCTTGTGCTAGGACCCTCTGTAGAAGAGCCTGGTATTGGTCGTGGAGGCTTGCGAGATTGCCTATAGCCCTTCTAGTCTCCTCAACAGCCTTGTCAAGCCTAGCCCTCCTATCCTCTAAAACCTTCAATGCCTCCTCTAAGCTTGTCCTAGCGTAAACATTTAAACCAAGGTGTACTAGCATCCTATCCTTCTCAACGGGGTTCACCTTTATAGCAACGTTCATGTGAGGATCTAGGTATACTAGGATGGAGCCTTCAACGTTGTTAACGGCCTTCAAGCTATCCATAGCCCTTAACACGCTATCCCTAGCTTGGATCAGCTGTTGTAGGTAGGCTTGTAGAGCGTCAATCTGCTCCTTTAACAACTGGATCTGGGCCGCTAGGGTTCCAAGATCGACGCCCTCCTCTCTACCACCCCTAGATTCTCTAGACAGGAGCGTTCACCTCTCAATCCTATTGAGGCTCGCTAGCTTTAAAACCCTCATATCATCAACTTCCTCTAGAGGAACCTCCCTAACACTAGCAACCCTTATATGCCTTCTCTTAAGCTTATGCCTACTACCAAGCTCTGAATAAACCCTCTCTAGAGCATCACGTGGCTTCAAAGCCCTAACGTAAACCCTAAACTTCCTCCACTCAGGCCTACTATCATGCCCTAAGAGCATCTCGCCCTCAACAAGATACACCTTAACCTCCCCCATCCCCACCACCTAAAGCCATCTGGATCCTCGCAAGCTCAGGGCCTGTGGTATCCTCTCCAACCAAGGCCCCGTTAGAGTTAGCTACCAGACCAGCCCTTATGAATGATACGCCGAAGTTAACGGTACCCTGTACTACTGGAACCTTGAATATCGATGCCAGGGTTTTAACCTCATCCTCGCTAGCCTCAGGGCAGACGAGCCCCCCTCTCCTTGTTACAACAAGTAGAGAGCCTACAACACTCATACCACCTATCGACATCCTGTGAACCTCAACCCCCAGGTTATCCTCTATAACCTTAACAATGTGGGGTTCAAAGTAGGGATATACGATTGCAGCCCTATCATTAGCTACCACCAGGTTGCCTAGAGCGTTCTCAACACTATCTATGATTGCTATGTTAACATCTCTAAGAGACCCCTTCAAGGCACGATACTCATCCTCAGTAATGGTTTTAGGTAGTAGGAGCCCATTACTATTACCTGCTACGAGAACCCCGAGAAGCCTCATATTGAATATTGTGGTCTCGACAACCACATCCACTCCTAAGACCTCCCTTACAATCCTAACCTCCTTCTCCGCTAGCCTAGGCGGTAGTAGGACATATTTATCGGTAGCATGCACATATACTCCAACGTTAGGGTTGCCTGATATGTTGAACTTTAAAACCTCGAACTTCCTAGCTCCACTCTCCACAGCTAACCCCTTCTAACCTCAAGCCTACCAGGCTTAAACTTTGAGGCGGCAAGCCTAACAACTGCAATCCTCCTAGAACCCTCCTCGCCCTTCTCCTCCCTCACATCAACAACAACCTTAACTCTAGCTGGAGGCCTCTCCCTACCCCTACTCCATATGTAGTTGTTAACCTCACTCATAACAACTACATCGTCAGCCTTAGTATGCCTAGCCACGAAACCCCTTATGATCCTTACAGCTCTATCAGCTCTATTACTCCTCCTACCCCAATACACCCTCCTAAGCGGTATGACGTAAACCCACCTACCCTCACTAGGCATCCTCTAAGCCCCTCCTAGACCTTAAGCTTGCTAACTCTCCAATGCCTCCTAACAGGGCTAAACCTAACCCTCCTAAGAGTTCTAATTATAATCCATGCTGGTAGAGCCCTATTACTCTTAGCGGCCCTAGCTAGCCTAAGCTTCCTGGCTAGAGGCTTATTCCTAGCCAAACCCCCTCCACCTACTTCCTCTTAAACTGTATCCTATACTCCCTCCTCATCCTCTCATCTAACTCTATGAGAATCCTTTTAACTATATCCTCCTCTACAGGAGGTGTGAGCCTTCCAGAGTTGACGAGCTGTATTATGTAATCTTCTACAGCCCTAGCTACCTCTGGTTTAACGAGCTTCAGATTAGTTAACCTAGCTCTAGCATCGCTGGATAGAATGCTTCTTAGCAAGGCCTCCCTCTGACTCTCAACCTCCTTCCTTCTACGCTCCTCCTCCATCCTCCTCTTAAGCTCCTCTAGCTTGCGAGCTCTAATAGCCTCAATCTCCTCATCAGTATACTCATACTCGCTCAAACCATCTCCCCCAGGTATTAGTAGTAGTGAAACTATAAGTATTTCGCTAACTCAGGTCTAACCTTAACAAGCTCCTCCATAACCTCCCTAGCTGTGGTATCTAGAAGACTCCTACCCTTAGAGCTTAAAACCCTACCCCTCCCCGGCACCTTCTCAACAAGACCTGCCTCCTCAAGCTGTTGTAATATCCTCCTAACAACACTCCCAGAACCCTTCCTCCTATGAGGCGGAGCCGAACCCCTCCTCTGCCTACCACCATAGATAGTCCTGAAAGTCTCAATACCCACAGGCTCCCCACTCTTATAAAGCTTCCTTAGGATAGAAGCGGCTCTAACATACCACCAACCAGGATCGCTAGGAGGCTTCTCCTTGAAAACCCCGGTTTTAGCGAAGAAAGCCCACTGTGGAGGCTTAACCTGACTATAATCCCTTCTAAGCTTCTCAGCAACCCTCCTTATAAGCAAATCAGCTGGAACCTCTAAAGCGTTAACCACACACTACCACCTTACCCACCTCTACGGGTATCAGACCTTTTAGGCTTATATAGAACAAAAGTCCTACCCCTCACATCCACTAATTTAGCACCGAGCTTCTCGGCAACATAGCGAGCAATACTCCTCCTATCCATTCCAGAGACCAAGAGAGCGGATTTCAAGACACGAACTTTAACAAAACCCTTAACCTCAAGTCTAGAATCTATCTCTCTTAAAACTTCATCACTAACACCCCTCTTACCAATAATCGTGTCAACCCTACTCTGAATAACCCTCCTACCAATATCCTTAGACATGGAGAGCACCAAGCCCTTCAAAATAAGAAATGATCTAAACCTTAAAAGCGATGGGATGGGGGGAGAAGAGCTTGTTATGCAGCCAGCAGCTTAGAGACTTAGGCGATACGGGATTACCGCGAGCTCCTACCCGTAGTGGGGGTTTTTGAGGTTATACGATACGGGTACCTGTGTATGTAGCCGCACTCCGTACACCTTACTACTCTGTATGCGAACGCTCTGCTCTGGGATCTTAATCTTACTATCGCTGTTACGCCTGGGATTAGTGGTGTGTGGCAGTTTTTGCATATGGATCTCTTGATAGCCCTCGGTATTCTTACCCGTGTTCTTCTAGCCATTTCCAGTATGTATGTACAGAGTTTTCTAGCGTACTCTCTATCCCCCTTTCTTAGGCTTTCTACTGCTAGTTTGAATACTATCTCGTACCTTTGTCTAACTAGATCTCTATACCTGCTCGACGGCCTCTTCTTCAATCTTCTTCAGCTGCCTTCTGTACATCTCTACTACCTCATCTTCTGTTGTTGCATCCTCAGGTCTCTTATCATCCCTCCATCTTATGAATCTTGGGAATCTTATGGAGACCCCGGCTCCTGGCTTAACCCTATCTAGGCCGCATGTGTGTATTGGTGAGAGTGTTAGCTCAGCTCCTAGGACTTCAGCTACGTAGACAGGCTCTATCCATACATCTGGTTTCATCTTCGACTCCACTCTTGGGTGCTTATGCTTTATTATATGTGGTTTAAGCATTTCATTCATCTTATCAAGCTCCTCGTCTGTGAAGCCTGTGGCCATCTTACATACTGTTTTAAAGGTATCAGTCTTCGGGTCGTAGGCTGCCATTAGGAGGCTACTGAGCTTCCCACCCCTCTTACCCTTACCGTAGAAGGCTCCTACGACCACTAGGTCAACTGTATCTATCATCTCACTCCTGTAATCCCTCTTATACTTAACCCAAAGCCACCCTCTAATACCTGCGGTGTAGAAGCTCTCGCTGTGAACGGCTTTAACCATCACACCCTCAGCCCCCTCAGCTACAGCTTCTAGGAAGAAGTTGTCGAGATCCCCGGGGCTTTCTGTTGTAATATAGCTAGCTATAGTCCATGTATCGGATTCAACAACTATATCCTCTAAAACCCTCCTCCTCTCTGGGAGCGGTTTAACTGTTAGGTCGACACCGTCGCTGTAGAGGGCGTCGAATAGGAATACTTTAACTGGGATCTCCTTAACAGCTTTATCCACCTCATGCTTCCTCTTCCTATGCATAAGCTCCTGGAAAGGCCTAAGCTCCCCCGTCTCCGGATCGAAGGCTACAATCTCACCCTCCACTATAGCCTTTTCCGCCTTCAAACCGGATTTTGCCATTTCCACCACATCGGGGTACCTGAAGGTTATATCCTCAAGTCTCCTAGAGAATATTACCACCCTATCACCGTCCTTGTGTATCTGAGCCCTCTCACCATCATATTTAAACTCCACTATAGCCCTACCACCAACCTTATCCAGGATCTCCCTCGCATCCCTACCCCTCTCAGCTAGCATAGGCCTTATTGGAACCCCGACTATAGGGGTTATCCTAGCTAGAGAATCTAAACCCTCGCTTGCTATCATCCTAGCTACTAGGCCTAGATCTGCTCTAAGATTGTAAGCCCTCTCAACAACAGGTCTGGCGTGAGCTCCACCACCGTAGGCTACAGCTAGGGCATCTAGTATAGTTGCATCCCCAACTCCAACTCTAAGCCTTCCCTCGATAAACCTCACAACATACTTAGCCTCAAGAGGCTCAGCGTCTACGAGAAGGCTTGCAGTATACCTAATCTTAACATCCCTACTACCCTCACCCTCAGCATAGGCTATCTTAAGCAGAGTATCGAAAACCCTCGATACAGTCAACCTCCTCTGACCCCCGGCCATGAAGGCAGCTAAACCAGCACCCCTACCCTGCTGTTGTCTACAAAGCCTCTCAGCAACCTCCCCTAGATCCCCCTCAGACTTGAAAAGCTTTGTAACAGTATCCTCGCTAACCCTATAAGCTGAGGCTACAGCCTTCACAAGGTACTTCTCCCCAACACCTAGCTCTGGAATACCCTTCCAGTCAGGGCCTAGCTTACCCTGTATCAAGTAGACAACCTTATCAATAACATCAACAGGCGTGTCCTTCAACAACTTTACGAGAACAAGGGTTAGCTGGGTTCTAGCAGTAATCCTCTCAAGAGAGCTGAACGTCTCAGCAACCCTCCTAAACTCGAGATCACTTGGAGCCTTACCCAAAAAGCACCCCCACTATATATGGGGGTGGAGCGAGGGTTATAACCTGAAAACCGCTAGGATGTCTAAGACTTAATAAGCTCTAACAACTAAGACATTGGGATGGTGTGGGCTAGAGCCTGCGATGAGGATACCCGGCAAGTCCGAATAAGCTGTTATCCAATGGGTGAAGATGTGGAGGGGTGCAAACACCGAGCTCGGGGAGGGCGGTGGCTGGGGTTGATTGGGGTTATTGATGAGGTTAAGCACATCTCAATCCCCCTCTACGAGGATATACTGGAGAGGATTAAGTCCAGGTACCCTAGACGTGGTGGTGTTGAAGGCGAGATTGCCAAGCTACAAACAGTCTACAACACGGTTGTTAGTAAGACTGAGGATGTCGGTAAGCTTGAAAAGATACTTTCAAGACTACACCCCTTCTACCTAAGGCTAGTTGAGGTTGAGTTTGAGAGGAGAGATGTTGAGGAAGCATTTAAATGCATATCAAAGGCTAGGAGGGTGGCTGGGAGGCTCTGGGAGAGGTATAGGTACGCTATACTAGCATCAAGAGATCTAAGGGAGGCTAGGAGGGTCTCAGCTGAGGGTAGAGGTAGGATACTATCGCTATTCAAAAGATGTGGTAGGAGGCTAGAGCTACTCAGGAACCTAACAGTATTCCTACAAAGACTACCATCTATAAACCCTGAGGAGCCAACAATAGTAGTTGCAGGACCCCCAAATGTTGGTAAATCGACTTTCGTGAGAAGCGTTTCAACAGCTAAACCGGAGGTGGCAGACTACCCGTTCACAACGAAGCAGGTGACAGTAGGTCATAGGATGTATGGTTTTACGAGGGTACAGATCATAGATACGCCGGGATTACTTGATAGGCCGTTGGAGGAGATGAACCAGATAGAGAGGAGAGCTGTAGCGGCACTCGTAGAGTTAAACGGTGTAACCCTATTCCTAGTAGATCCAACGAAAAACGCGTACATGAGCCTAGAGAGGCAGGCTAAGCTAATAAGAGATGTGAAAGCAATAACGGGAGGGAAGCCCATGTATGTTGGGGTAAACAAATGTGATGTAGCAGAGGAGGGCGAGATTGAAAGAGCGGTGGAAGCTCTAGCGAAGCTAAAGGAGGAGGGTGTGGTGGAGGAGGTTTACAGACTATCAGCTGTGAATAGCGTTGAAGCCTCGAAGATCTTGGATGAGATTGTGAAGCTCTCTATACTAATGGGTGGAGGTGGGGGAGCGGTTTAACAGGGTTGAGAATGTGGAGGTTTTAAGTTTCCCCTGTTCCCCTAACCATCTACTTGGAATTAGAGGGTGGTTATGAGGTTGAGTAGGTTTTCCTGTTTACTCGTACCCGGTAGGTTTCAGCCTCCGCATTTAGGGCATATTGGTACTATTAGGTATGCTCTAGGCCTCGCGGATGAGGTTATCGTTGTTGTTGGCTCTGCTCAGGAGTCCTATACCCTCTATAACCCTCTTACTGCTGGTGAGAGGATTGTTCTCCTCCGTAAGGCTTTGAAGTCTGTTCTTGGGGAGGATTACGGTAGGGTTTATATTGTTCCTGTTCCCGATATTCAGATGCATAGGGTTTGGGTTGAGTATCTTAGGATGCTTCTCCCCCGATTTGATGGTGTTGTCTCCGGGAACGATCTTGTTTTGCTGCTCTTCGAGGATGCTGGTTTCACAGCTATAAGGCCTCCTATGTATAAGCCTAATATCTGTAATGGTACTATTATAAGGGATCTTGTTATTAAGGGGGGTCCTTGGTGGGAGTGCGTTCCTGAGGTTATACGTGGGGATCTTGAGAGGGTTTTTGTGGAGAGGCTTAGGAGGCTTGCGGGTGTGAAGGTTGAGGTTGGTTGAGATTGATGGTAGTATGGGTGAGGGTGGTGGTCAGATTCTGAGGACTGCTTTAGCTCTATCAGCTATCACTGGTAAGCCTATGAGGGTATATAATATAAGGGCTAGGAGGGATAACCCTGGTCTAAGACCCCAGCATCTCACAGCTGTTAAGGCTATAGCTCAGATTTGCAATGCTAGGGTTAAGGGGGCTGAGGTTGGTAGCATGACCCTGGAGTTCTACCCTTCAACAATTAGGGGTGGAAGCTACATATTCGACGTTGGCACCGCTGGCAGCGTACCCCTGGTTCTACAAGCACTCCTACCAGTACTAGCCTTCGCAGATAAACCTGTAACGGTTAAGATAAGAGGTGGCACAGACGTCCCAATGGCCCCGACGATAGACTATGTTAGAGAGGTGCTAGCGAGGCTCACAGAAACACTAGGGTACAAGTTCGCAGTTAGAGTCGAGAGGAGAGGACACTACCCGAAAGGCGGGGGCATGGTGACAGTAACAGTAGACCAGCCACCAGGAGGATTCAAAGCAAGAGATTTCATTGAAAGAGGAGAACTTAGAGAGATAGCGTTGAGAAGCCACGCAGTAAAACTACCAAGGCACGTAGCAGAGAGACAGGCAAACTCAGCCACAGCAATACTAAGAGAGAAGCTGAGGATAGAGCCCAGGGTTGAGATAGAGCATGGCGAAGACACACTAGGCCCTGGAAGCGGCATAACAATATGGGCTATCTTCGACAACACAATAATGGGCTCAGACAGCCTAGGAGCACCAGGCAAAAAAGCAGAGATCGTAGGTAGAGAAGCAGCAGAAAAACTAGTAGAAGATGTAACAACAGGAGCAACACTAGACAGACACGCATCAGACATGATACCACTATACCTAGCACTAGCAAAAGGAACATCGAGGATACACGGAGCAAAACTAACACTACACACAATAACAGTACTAGAGCTCCTAAAACAAACACTAGAAATCCAGTACACACTAGAAGGAAACGAAGGAAAACCATTCAAAGCAACCTTATACTGTTAAACCCTCATCCAACTCCATTAAGTGGATCCCCGGGTGGAGATAGAGCATCTTTCAATTCCATTGAATGGATTCCCCAACATCATCATCTCCTTCAACATCTCACCCGACACTCCTTTCAATTCCATTGAATGGATTCTTAAGACAATTTACATATACAAGCCCACTAAGGAAACCATAGCTTTCAATTCCATTGAATGGATTCTGGTGTTTGGTTTTGGTTTGGCTTTGGGGTTGGTATAAGCTTCTTTCAATTCCATTGAATGGATTCAATTGAAAGTTTGATTTAGCAGTACCACCCCCGCAATTTTACCTTTCAATTCCATTGAATGGATTCTCTTGAGGTTGTTGTTCACGGGCCGTCACCCCACGGAGCTTTCAATTCCATTGAATGGATTCCCTGTACGAGGGGAGGTACAGGATCGATCTAGTGGACTCCACTTTCAATTCCATTGAATGGATTCTGGAATTCTTACGGGTGACTGATTACGAGTACCCTAAGGAAATGACTTTCAATTCCATTGAATGGATTCTACGCCTGTGCATCAATCTACCTCGCGGGCAACGCACACTTTCAATTCCATTGAATGGATTCCGTATAGTGGTTTCAAGCCCCGGGGCAGGACAGCTTAGGATACCTTTCAATTCCATTGAATGGATTCTTGAAGCACATGTCTGTTGTGGCTTTTATGATTTCCTCCCATTCTTTCAATTCCATTGAATGGATTCTTGAGGATCTTGGTTTCGATGTTGTTGCTGGTAACCGTGTTCTTTCAATTCCATTGAATGGATTCCCTGCGTGGTAAGACTGAGGAGGGTGGGTGGGTAGAGATAGCACTTTCAATTCCATTGAATGGATTCCCTCCTTGAGCCCCCCTTGGGAGGGGGGTCTGGCTTATACGTCTTTCAATTCCATTGAATGGATTCTCGTGTTTGTGTGGAGAGGTTAGAGAAGGTGAGAGAGAATCTTTCAATTCCATTGAATGGATTCTTTATTCCATGTTCTGGGTGTTGTAGTTCTAAGGTAGTGTCCTTTCAATTCCATTGAATGGATTCCCAATATCTCAAACCTAAACCCTAAGACTTCGTGGAACAAGGTCTTTCAATTCCATTGAATGGATTCTATGGATTTAACGGGTTTTAGCCATGAAAAGAAAAGGAATACTTTCAATTCCATTGAATGGATTCGGAGGATTTCATCATCGCTGCTAACATATCAAGGCTCTTCTCTTTCAATTCCATTGAATGGATTCAAGATTGTTTACACAGCGTGGGCAGCCTACGCCATGGAGAAGCTCTTTCAATTCCATTGAATGGATTCTTATACCCTCTTACTGATATATAGGTAAGGTAGGTGTCTTTCAATTCCATTGAATGGATTCTCCCTAACCTTTTTCTTCAGATCCTCCTTGGACTCGCCCTCCCTCTTTCAATTCCATTGAATGGATTCTGGTCTATCAGTATTGCCCCTAGGGGTATCGGTATCTGGTATACTTTCAATTCCATTGAATGGATTCGCGGACAGCTTCTGGTTCACAACCTCATCATAGCCCTGACTTTCAATTCCATTGAATGGATTCTCATTGTCAGGTTAACTGTTGAAGGAAACAGTATAATAGTAAACTTTCAATTCCATTGAATGGATTCCAGAGCCCCCTAAACCCCCTCCTTTTTCCATTCTCTCTACATTCTTTCAATTCCATTGAATGGATTCGAGGGGCTATAGGGTTCCAAGGCCACCTAAGGATTTAACTTTCAATTCCATTGAATGGATTCGAAGCTGACGTCAGCACAGAGGGCACTACTGTTGAAGATGCTTTCAATTCCATTGAATGGATTCATACCGCACGTTTACTGCCCCTCGCTCTTCGGGGCAGAGGCTTTCAATTCCATTGAATGGATTCATATATTCTCGAGTAACACTGATTACTAGGGGTGCCATATCTTTCAATTCCATTGAATGGATTCAGGGGACACCACGTGACTGCAATATACGATTTGTTCGTTTCAGGCTTTCAATTCCATTGAATGGATTCAGGAAGCACGCTTCATCCCTAGAGTCCAACCTTAGGGAGTGTCTTTCAATTCCATTGAATGGATTCGGTAGACCATGGTCTCGTTGTTCACCAGAGCTGACAACTCTACACTTCTTTCAATTCCATTGAATGGATTCTTCTAAACATAAACGGCACAGATGTAGTATCAGCAATCGGAATCTTTCAATTCCATTGAATGGATTCAAAGATGTTGTATCCGGTTTCGATAACCTGTATGATGATTCGCACCTTTCAATTCCATTGAATGGATTCGTACGCGGACACTAGGGGGTGGGGCGTGTGGGAGGTGTTTCTTTCAATTCCATTGAATGGATTCCTACGTTTTATAGACGTTTTCCAGCCAATCATTGTCAGAAACCACTTTCAATTCCATTGAATGGATTCGCGGGTGCTGGTGCTGGGGCTGGTGCTGGTGCTGGTGCCGCCTTTCAATTCCATTGAATGGATTCTCGTCCACAGGTCTAGTGTATACGTCGGAACGAGTGTTAGCCTTTCAATTCCATTGAATGGATTCCATCCTCGGATCCAGACGATATCGTAGAGGTCTTGTTCAATCTTTCAATTCCATTGAATGGATTCGGGGCGAACTGGAGGAGGCTGGCGGCCGATATTGCTGGTAGGCTCCTTTCAATTCCATTGAATGGATTCAATCTATGTAATAGTAATAGCTAGCACTACTATCAAAAATGCTTTTCTTTCAATTCCATTGAATGGATTCGTACCCAATCCTCGAGGACAACGTGGAGGTTCTAAGACGCATATTCTCTTTCAATTCCATTGAATGGATTCTGAAGTGCTTTGAGAGGTAGAGCTGGTAGAACCTCTCCTTCTCCTCTTTCAATTCCATTGAATGGATTCTTAACGACCTGCTCGCCGTCCTCGAACCCTTAGCCAGATAACACTTTCAATTCCATTGAATGGATTCGGTGCTACACTCTCTAAAGCAACTGCGTTAGCCCTAACCGTCTTTCAATTCCATTGAATGGATTCGCGGTGTTCCCAGGGTCGGGGGGTTCGGTAGCGTGGCGGGGGGGAATCTTTCAATTCCATTGAATGGATTCGCGTATTCCTAACTGCTGGGGGCTGTTAGGCTTTCGAGGTAGCCTTTCAATTCCATTGAATGGATTCGGTGGTGTCTCTGTGTGGTGGCGGGGGTGCTGGTGGTCTCTTTCAATTCCATTGAATGGATTCGGGCTGGCCTCGCCGGCCTCGGAGGAGGAGGCGTACCTTTCAATTCCATTGAATGGATTCCAATAGAGGTTTTAAATAAGGGTAGGGTTGTTGGTAGGCTTCTTTCAATTCCATTGAATGGATTCCAATGGAGCCGTTCGCCAGATTACCACTACCGTATGTTCTTTCAATTCCATTGAATGGATTCTCCCTGTCGTCACTGTCGCTGTCCTGCCGTCCCAGAACGTTACTTTCAATTCCATTGAATGGATTCACCAGACAACGCCTTTAACGCACATGCTGTGGCCCGTGTAGTCTTTCAATTCCATTGAATGGATTCTCTGAATCACGCGAATCAATGTAAGGTGGATGCCACGCAGGAATCTTTCAATTCCATTGAATGGATTCACGACTATTCGGGGCACGCCACTCCACCCCCACCCCCTGTCTTTCAATTCCATTGAATGGATTCAAGACAACACCCGACCAATTCCCGTTAGGATGGACTCAAATCTTTCAATTCCATTGAATGGATTCCAGTCTTCAGTTGCATGCGGCCTTCGGCAGTCCCGCTACCTTTCAATTCCATTGAATGGATTCGTTACAATTTCCCTAACCATTTTATGGCTTTGGTGGCAGGTTACAGCTTTCAATTCCATTGAATGGATTCTTCTTATAACCTCCACTCCGTCCAAAGCAATACTCAGAGTACTTTCAATTCCATTGAATGGATTCAGGGTATCAGTATGAGGAAGACTAGAAGGCCTCTAACCATCTTTCAATTCCATTGAATGGATTCCATGAGAGGGTGAGACTTGAGGAGAGGAGGAGAGGAAAAACGAGCTTTCAATTCCATTGAATGGATTCCAGCTTCCGCGATCTACATGATTATTGACAATGGATACCTGACTTTCAATTCCATTGAATGGATTCGTAGCCCCTCCCCTCGGAGCTCCCCGGCCTAGGTAAAACCGCTTTCAATTCCATTGAATGGATTCCTCCCAGATACACTATGCAGCGCGTCGCACCCCGCCCCTTTCAATTCCATTGAATGGATTCGGAGTATCAGATATGTCAGGACGACGGTGGGAGGATCCTTTCAATTCCATTGAATGGATTCATTGCCTACTGGGAAGAGCTAACAGGAATACCAGTAAAATCACTTTCAATTCCATTGAATGGATTCGAGCAGGTAGACATATGGATAGCCTACTTTACCACCAGAGCCGAGCTTTCAATTCCATTGAATGGATTCCTGTCTGTGGCTGGGTCTAGTAGCTTAACCCTAGGGACATTATCTTTCAATTCCATTGAATGGATTCTGCACCATCACGCTTCATGTTCACTATGGAAATTTCTTTCATCTCCATTGTATGGATTCTATTCCATTGAGCCCCCGTGTGGGGGCTCCATGTATATAGTGTGGGGTCTGGTATTTAAGCTTTTCGCTCTCATCTCTTATCAGCTTTTCCCATGTTGTGGATGGGAGTTTCAATTGTATACTGTTAGCACACAAGTTAATGGATAGGGTGTCCAAGGGTAACGTATATAAGCTTTGGTTCATGTGGGGTTTTTAAGCTTCCTTTGGTGTACTTGTTATCTAGGTGTCTTCTCTATGGGTAGGTTGTTTGTTTTCACTCTCGGCTTTACTGAGTCTTTTGCTCTTAGGAGGTTTACTGCTCTCTCTGCCGGTCATGGTGATGGTTTTATTTGTTTTACTGTTAGGCCTGTTGTTAGTAGTGTTGTTAATGCTTATCAGACTCTTGTAGCCTATGCTGGTAAGCTTAATGTCTCCTCTTTCGGCCTCATCGATGTTGATGCGTCCGATGTTCCTGGTGCTGTCTACTCTATTGTTGATGGTGTTGTTAGAGTTCTTAGATCTGGTGGTTTTGATGTTGTTGTTTTCGATGTTAGTGGTGGTATGAGGCTTCTCGTTGTCTCCGCTACTTTATCTGCTATCATGCTCTCTAGGTTTGTTAATGTTATCTTCTATGTGAGTGGTGAGGGTGGAGAGTATGTGGAGTTTAAGTTGGACTCAAAGGATTTCAATGTGGTATCGCTACCTCAGGTTTCTAGTGAGGATTTAAAGATCTTGGGGTTGCTTGTGGAGAGCGAGGGTTTAGGCGTTGAAGGTATAGCTGGGAGGCTGGGGTTATCTGGTAAGACTGTTGCTAATAGGCTGGCGTTCCTTCAGAGGATGGGTCTTGTGTATAGGAGGGGTAGAGGTGGTGGAGTCTACCTAACAGGCTGGGGTAAGCTTACACGTTTGATAGAGGAGCTTAGGGCATTGAAGGGCATAGCCTCCGGTACCAGCAGTACCTACACTTAGGCTCAGGCTGTCTAACATTTGGAGGCTCCTCCGAGTCTAAGACCATCCTATAGCCTTCGAGAGCCCTTCTAGCCTCATCGAGGAGATTGCTGGAAACAGGGATCCTGTAGATATCACCACCCATGTAGAGGATAGCCTCCCTTACATAGCCGAGCTCCCCAGCTAGGAGAGCGTAGAGCGCCAACTGAACCCTGAAATGCCTAGACCACTGGATCCTCCTCTTAAAAGCCTTAACCTCCGCCACCACAAGCCTCCTCTCACCGGCAACAAGGTCTATGACGCCAGCCAACCCCAGCCTAGAGCTCCTAACAGGAACCTCAACCCTCCACGGCTTAGGTAGGCCTAGCTCCTCGGCAACCCTCAACTTAAACTGTGCATCAGCCTTAGACTTCCCCGACTCCATGCTAGGCGTTGGAGGCTCCACGTAGCCCATCCTAGCTTTAACCCAGGCTAGGGCAGGGCAGAATATGTAATCCTTAACATCTGCCACCTGCACGTAGCCGTCAAGGTAGTAGTATTGCCTCCTCAACCCTCCCCGCCACCCAGTAAGGCTTACCTAACACTATAACCCTAGCCCAGTCCTGGGGTTGAACAGGTATAATGTGCACAACATCGCTATCAACATCTATTATAGACTCAAGCCTCCTAGCTAGATCCCTAACCCTAGCAACCTGGAGGGAGCCTGTGAAAGCGCTTCTCTGAATTCTAGCTAACCCCCACTGTTCTAGAGCCCTGGCAACCTTAAACCTCTTGTTATCATCACTAATATCGTATACGATAACGTACCTCAAACACATCACACCCCATAACAAGTGTAACTAGAACCCCTCCTCAACGAGCTTGCAAGCTTCAAAGCATAGCCTTTCAAAGCCTCCTCAAAAGTCATAGTCCTGTAAGCGTTAGGACATCTCTCCCTAAGCCTCCTCGATATAAGGGAGGCTATCTCAGCTCTACTCTCAGTATCAATCCTACCCCCATCAACTTTAATCCTAAACCCCTTCCTGAAAGCTCTCACTAAGACCTCATCCACTATAGGAGCCCTCCACATCTCAACATAGTCGAACGCTAGAACAGGTTTTCCACTTCTATCAACATGAAGGAACCCAGCGTAGGGGTCTAGGCCTGCTAGCACTAAAGCCCTCCAGGCTAGCCCATAGAGTATTCCGTAGGCGTAGTTAAGCGACATATTAAATTGATCCACAGACTCCCTATCCCTACCATTGAACTCCAGCTCCCTAGGTAGGGTTAATGCCAGTGATGACCAGTAGATTTTAGAAGCTTGAGCTTCAACGCTCATAACCCCACTCCTCACATAGTCAAAGTTACCTTTAGAGAGTAGCTCTTCAAGGGATCCAGCTTTCTCCCTAAGCTCCTCAGCGTGAGCTCTTAGCCTCTTCTCGGAGAAGTCCACCGATAGCCTCTCTAGAACGGAGGCTTGGGATCCTATTTTACACTTTGCTATAGAGACCATGTAATATGTAGCTCTCCCACTTGCTACAGCTAGATATTGGGCTCTCCTAGTCTCAGGGGTCCTCGTGTAATAACTTG
>Ga0079997_140925_pt1 | contig 36149 bp, 36 predicted proteins | sample PerSpoCPS_CMetaG_FD_69200 | JGI IMG/M metagenome (GOLD analysis project Ga0079997, IMG submission 69200) | Archaeal communities from Yellowstone National Park, Wyoming, USA - Perpetual Spouter C (PS_C) MetaG (SPADES assembly) (version 2) | ecosystem: Environmental > Aquatic > Thermal springs >... | reverse complement strand
CCCCACAGGGCACAGGAAGCTCGGTTCCCCCAACGCCCCCATACCGATCCAGCCACTCCGCCATCAAATGTGCCTCGTTCGCATACGCATCCCCCAACGACGCCCCCACCAGCCACACCACGCCACCCTGCCAATAGCCCAATACGACCCCTTTTACATGCGAGCGCATCTGCCGTATCTCCGCCCCCCGACGGTACTGCGCATAATAAGGCGTATCGAACCCCCAGCCCGTGCCATCCACCAGTACCAACGGCTTCTCCAACGGTTTGGCAGGCGGTTCCAGGGCAATCCCTTGCTCCGCCAGCCAAGTGAGCAACGCGTGCCAGCGGGCTTCGGGAAGGGTCTGGAGGCGATAGAGCAAGGTGCCCAAGGCGGGCAGGGCGTGGGTCGGCAAGAGTTGGGGAGCCAGTCCGAACAGGAGTTGGCGATAGGAGGCTTGTTGGGCGACTTGGAGGAGGGCGAGGGTGAGGATGAGGGCTTCGGGGTAGAGGGGTTTTCGCCCTCTGGTGGTTTTGGGGCGTGGGTGTTGGTGGGTGAACTGCTTGGCGAGGCGGTAGATGTCCTCCGCCGAGATGGTCTTGAGCGTGACGGGTGCTTGTCTTTGTTTCATGGAGTAGATTGTACCTCAATCCCCTAATTTTCGAACACCCTCGACACCCCTTGACTTTGCTGTCACCGATAGGGTATAGTATAGATGCCAGCGGGCAAACTGGATGTGCACCTTGACAGTCGGGCGTTGTGGGGATTTTGAGTTCAGAGGGAGTGCCTCTGGCGGGCAGGTGTTGTCGCCTGCCCGCTGGAGGGGTTGGTTTGTAGCCTACCTGTGAGGGATTGAAACATATTCTGTCGCTGGGCGCTATGACCTTGGCGAAGACGTTTGTAGCCTACCTGTGAGGGATTGAAACGCAGGATTACCGGCAGCTACATAGTTGGCTTCTAAAGTTTGTAGCCTACCTGTGAGGGATTGAAACTTGGTGCCGGTGGCGCCGGTTGTTGATCCTGGCCTTGTTTGTAGCCTACCTGTGAGGGATTGAAACGCAGCGATAGTACCGCGTAGCCAAGTTCGCCTTCAGGTTTGTAGCCTACCTGTGAGGGATTGAAACATACACCAAATCAAACGCCTCATCCTGAGCAACTACGTTTGTAGCCTACCTGTGAGGGATTGAAACACTTTCTGCCTACCCCAACTTTCTACTTAGCAAAACAGTTTGTAGCCTACCTGTGAGGGATTGAAACTTGGATCACGAGTTGGATCCCGAATTCCTGCAGATCCTGTTTGTAGCCTACCTGTGAGGGATTGAAACTACGGAGTCCTGGAGTATGCGACGCAAAGAGAACCCGTTTGTAGCCTACCTGTGAGGGATTGAAACTGCTGGCTGGGAAAGAATCTCGCGAATCTGATTCTTGTTTGTAGCCTACCTGTGAGGGATTGAAACCGCACCAACTGCGGCAACAACACAAGATAGTCCTGAGTTTGTAGCCTACCTGTGAGGGATTGAAACCAGGTCAATCATCCCGACCGACCTCCTGTGCAACATGTTTGTAGCCTACCTGTGAGGGATTGAAACGATGGGGTATTCCCAGCTACGGGATGTTGTCAAGACGGTTTGTAGCCTACCTGTGAGGGATTGAAACCATCATGAATCATGAAGAACACCCCACCTAGTCGCTGTTTGTAGCCTACCTGTGAGGGATTGAAACATTTTTGGAGGATTGGGTCCTTGGGGATGCAGCCGGCGTTTGTAGCCTACCTGTGAGGGATTGAAACACGAACTAGTCGATGCTGCCGTTATACTTGACGATGTTTGTAGCCTATATAATCTCTGAGGAGATTGTCGCCATGACCTTCTATGAAGCGTTGGAACGGATGACGCAGGAGGCGGTTGAGCTGCTGTTTCGGTATGCCCGTGCTGTGCCAGAGGAGCGGTTGCGCTGGCGACCTGCCGAACATGCCCGCAGCGTGATAGAGATTCTGGAGGAGAATGCCATCTTGCCCTATGCGCTCTGCCTGGTGCTGCAGGAGCGTCCCGCGCAGCCTGATAGCGCCCTTTGGCAGCGTGCCGCGCAGTTAGCAGGTTCGTTGGACACGGTGGATGCCTGCGAGCAAGCCTGTCGCAAGGGCACGGCGGAGCTGATGCAGCAGATTCGAGAGCTTGACCCCAACGATTTGCTGCGTCAGTCGGTGATGATGCCATGGGGCAAGGCGATGAGCCTCTTCGAAATCGCCTATGACCACTATTGGAACCTGACCTATCACTTGGGGCAGATTGCCTATATCCAGCTGCTCTACGGCGATCGGGAGTTCCACTAAATCACCGGGTTGCGCAGGCGTCCGATGCCTTCGATCTCCAGCTCCACGATGTCGCCGGGCTGGAGCCATCGATGGGTGCCCTCAGGTCGCTCCAGCAGGCAGCCGGTGCCGACCGTGCCCGAGCCGATGACATCGCCGATTTGCAGGCGGGTATTGCGCGCGGCGTGGGCAATCAGCTGGGCAAAGCTCCAATACATCTCGGAGGCGTTGCCCTCCGACATCAGCACGCCGTTGACCCATGCCCGCATGGGGAGTCGCCATCGGCTGCCGTGGGCAGGGTCGCTTTGGCGCCATGGCTCCAGCTCATCGGGCGTCACCACCCATGGTCCCAGCGAGGTGGCAAAATCTTTCGCTTTGGCGGGACCCAGCCCGATGCGCATCTCCACACGCTGAATATCGCGTGCGCTCCAGTCATTCATGATGGTGAAGCCGGCGATAGCCGACTCGGCTTCTGCGAGGCTCCAGTCGCCTCCCTCACACCCGATGATGACCGCCAACTCCAGTTCGTAGTCCAGCTGCTCGGTGTCGGGCGGCTTGCGTACGGGCTGTTCATGTCCCATCAGGCTGGCAGGGTTGGAGAAGTAGAAGGCAGGCATCTGATACCATTCGGCAGGTACTTCCCGTCCACGCCGCCGATGTGCATTCCGCACATGGGTCTCGAAGGCATAGAAGTCGCGCACGCTGGGCGGTTGCAGCACAGGCGGCAAGTAAAGTAGCGGCGTGATGGGTTGTGCCTCCCCCAGCGCCTGCTCCCGCTCCAACGGTGTCAAGCGTAGCCAGTCGCGAAAGTCGCGGCACCCTTTCAACTGGAACCAGCCCGATTCGAGCCAGACTGCCAGACAAGGGGGGGAATCGGGCTGGGTTTGACAAGTGAGGAAGCGCATCGCTACTTTTCGATGCTCACAATTCGATAGTGGAAAGTGCCTTTGGGCAGAACCACCTCCACCACCTCACCTACCTGGTGCCCCAGCAGGGCGCGTCCGACCGGCGCTTGATAGGACAGCTTGTGCTGCTCGGGATCCGCCTCCATCGCGCCCACAATCCGAAACTGCTTGCGTGTGCCGGTATGAACCTCTTCGACGGTAACGAGGGAGCCGACCCCAACCCGATCGGTGGGGATGTCCTCGTTGCGCACGATGACGGCGTTCTGCAGCACATTGCGCAGCTCCAGAATGCGCGCCTCGACATAAGCCAGTTCGCTCTTGAGGCTCTCCAACTCGGTATCCTCGGAACTGAACTCCCCATGTTCCTTGTAGGCGCGGAACTCCTCGGCGATGCGGGTACGCTCCACCGTCTGGAGCCGCTTCAGCTCCGCTTCGAGCTGGCGATAGCCCTCCTCGGTCAGATAGATGCGATCAGGCTCAAACTCGATCATTGTCCGCCTCCCTGTTTCGTGTTGCTCCCCGACAATGCGGGGACACATTCCCTATACTCGGTTTATTCCATAGAGGTTCCCGCCTGTAAAGAGATTTCCTGCTGCTAAATGGGGGCTTGTTTTGGCGCCCCCGGCGGGATTCGAACCCACAACCGACGGCTTAGAAGGCCGCTGCTCTATCCATTGAGCTACGGGGGCGCATAGGTATTATACCGCAAGCGGACAACGCCCTTCGCACCAGCCCTATGGGAGAGGAGGACCAGCGGGCGACTCGTGCCGGCGGAACTGGCGCAGCACATAGAGGAAGACCGGTGTGCCTATCAGCGCGGTGATAACGCCCACAGGCAGTTCTGTGGGGCGCATGAGCATGCGTGCCAGTGTGTCCGACCAGAGCAGCAGTAGCCCGCCTCCCAGCGCGGAGAGCGGCAGCAGCAGGCGATGGTCACCGCCCACCACACGACGCAGCAGATGCGGTACCAGCCAGCCCACAAAGCCGATAATGCCCGCCACTGCCACTGCTGCCGCCGTCATGAGCGCGCCCGCGAGCAGCACCGTCCATTTGAGCCGCTCCACCGCCACACCCAGATGGAGTGCCAACTCCTCGTCTACGGCGTACAGGTTCAACCCGCGTGTCTGGCTCATCAAGGCGATGCTGCCCAGCACCATCAGCGGGGCGGCTGTTGTCAGTCGCTGCCAGTCGGCATTGAGCAAGCCGCCCAGCAGCCAATAAAGCACCCGTCCCATGTCCTCTCCAGCCAGCAGGAGCAGCAGCGTGACCACCGCCCATAATGCCGTGCTCACGGCAACGCCTATCAGCAGAAGCGAGGCGATATGCAGTCGCCCATCGCTGCGTGCCAGCGCTATCACCAGACTCAGCGTGCCCAGCCCGCTGCCAAAAGCCAGCAGCGAAACGCCCAGCCCGTAGCCTCGCAAGTGCCAGCCGAGCAGATAGGCGACCGCCGCGCCAACCGCCGCGCCCGATGAGACCCCTACCACATAGGGATCGGTGAGAGGGTTGCGCAGCAAGCCCTGAAACGCAGCACCTGTCATGCCCAACGCCCCACCTACCAACAGCGCCAGCAGCACACGCGGCAGGCGCAGTTCCCACAGAATTGCAGAGAGGGTCGGGTCAGAGTTTCGCCCCGTAAGGGTGCGCAGCACCTCCAGCGGTGAAAGGGGCACTGCACCCAAGCCGAGTGCCATTCCCGCGCTCAACAGCACCGCCACGGTCAACACGCCCCCCATCAGCGCCGCTGTGCGTCGAGTGTCCATGGTGATTTTTTTAGGTCCGACATGTCTGACGGGTCTGACATGTCGGACTTAACTAATTCGAATAAATCGGCGGGCTGCCCACCAGGCACATAGCCCGCCCATCAGCATGCCGAGCGCAGGCAATCCCAGCAACACCAGCGTCGCCGGTGCGCCCGGCGGTAGGTCATTCAGAAAGGGCCAGAGCCGCAGCATATAGTCCGACAGCAATCCCGCTCCCAATAACACCAGCATCGCTGCCACCACGCCACCAAGCCCGCCTTGCACCATCCCCTCCAAAATAAAGGGCGTCCGAATGGTGCGCAGCGTCGCCCCCACCAACGCCATTATCCGCACCTCCAACTGCCGCGCCAAAATGGTGAGCCGTACGGCATTATAAATCAGCACGAAAGCCGAGAGCATCAGCAAGCTCACTAACGACAAGCCCAGCCAGCGCACCAAGCGCGCCACGGAAAGCACCTGCTCCAGCGTCTCGCGCTGATCCAGCACCTCGTCCACATCGGGGTGAGCGCGCAGACGCGCCCCAACCTGCGGCAACTGCTCCGGCTGATGCGTGCGCACAATCAACTTATCGGGCAGTGGGTTCGGCAGGTCGGACAGATTAATCTCCTTGGCATAGCGCCGTTTCTCCTCCTCCCAGGCTTGCTCACGCGGCACCAGCTGCACTCCCGCCACTTCGGGCATCGTGCGGAGATGCTGCTGCAGTTCGAGAGTGCGTGCGCGGGGCACGGTCGGCTTCAAAAAGACCTCCATCTCAAACTCGCGTGGCAACGACTGGGCGATGGCATCGAGCTTGTAGAGCATCATCCCGACGCTGCCCAGCAGGATGAGGGCAACGCATGCCGTGCTAACCGCTGCCACCTGGAGCATGCCATGCCGCCGTAGGCTTGTCAGCGTCTCACTCCAGATGAACCGAGCCCGATCCAGCATGGCGGTGCCACCTCCGATTGTTGAAGGGGTCAGAGCCGTTGTGGCTTAATAGGCGGGATATCCTGAACGAACGCGATGGGGGGATAGAGCTTGTCCAACTCAGCGGGGTAGCCCCCTCGCGGCACATCGCTGATAATCTGACCCCGATCAAGTGCCACCACACGCCTGTTTGCCCGATCCACAATCGTGCGGTTATGCGTGGCGACGATGACTGTGGTGCCGCGCAGGTTAATCTGCTGCAGGAGCTGGACGATTTCCCATGAGGTGTCGGGGTCCAGGTTGGCGGTCGGCTCGTCGGCGAGGAGCAGAGGTGGGTTGTTCGCTAACGCGCGTGCGATAGCCACGCGCTGGGCTTCGCCGCCCGATAGCTGATGCGGGTAGGCGTGTGCCCGTGTACCCATCCCGACCTGTGCCAGCACCTGTGCCACACGGCGTCGCACCGCACTTTGTGAATAGCCTATCGCCTGCAGCCCATAGGCGATGTTCTCCCACACGGTCTTGCGCGGTAGCAGGGGATAGTCTTGCGGCACGATGCCCATGCGTCGGCGCAGGAAAGGGATGTCCCGCTCGCGCAAGCGGTTCACCTCCTGCCCGTCGACCAGCACGCGCCCTTCGCTGGGTCGCGCCGCGCCGTAGAGCAATTTCAGCAGGGTGGATTTGCCAGCACCGGTCGTGCCCACCAGAAAGACGAACTCGCCCGGCTCCACCTTCAGGTGAACCCGGCAGAGCGCGTGCGTCTCCCCATAGACCACGCTCACACCCTGCAGCTCTACCATCCGCCTTAGGATACCTGCTGCTGGTCCTCTTTGAGCTGGGCGAGTCGCTTGTTGAGCGCGATCATCAAGCGGGATTTGCGCCGTGCGCCGGCGTTGCGATGTAAAATCCCCCGCTTCACCGCCTTATCGATAAGGCTGATGGCACGGCGCAGCATATTCAACGCACCTTCCCGGTCGCCACTCGCCGCTAACTCCTTGACCCGCCGTGTGTAGGTCTTGATTGCGGACTTGGTAGCACGATTGCGCAAGTAGCGTTTCTTGGACTGGCGCAACCTCTTCTCCGCCGATTTCGTGTTTGGCATCGCTCTCTACCTCCTTGCTCAAGCAAGGTATTATACCTGAAGGGGTATACTCCTTTTTCGAATGGCGCGCTTTGATGGCAGGCGACTGCAGGCATCCGAGCTGCCACTGGACTGGGATGGGCTGCGACGGGGTGACTACTCCGATCGCTATTTTTGCAACGGCATGCAGATTCTGCAGACCCTCGCGCAGGAGGGTTATCGCTTTGCGGGCTACTCGCCTCGCCTGATGGCGATGGGACACACGCCCACACCCGATGTGCCGACAGGTGACCTGCGCGTGGAGATGCAGTGGTTCTCCCGTCGTCGCCCCTTCACCGTTGTCGCCGGCGTCGATATCGCCCTCGCCATCCTGCAGGAATGCACCGGCTACTGGGAAGCAGCCCACCACTTTGTCAACACCGCCCATACTCTGCAAGTCGAAGCGGTTCAGGATGGCGATGTGGTGCCCTATGATGGCAACCCTTTGCAGGTGGCTCCTGTGCTGCGGGTGCGGGGGCGTTATCGCGATTTTGCCTTGCTGGAGACGCCCACCTTGGGAGTGCTGACCCGCGCCAGCCGCATCGCCACCAACACCTATCGGCTGATGGAAGCGGCGCGTGGCAAGCCCATCCTCTTTTTCCCGGCACGCTACGACCTTCCGGCGACGCAGGCAATAGACGGCTACGCCTATTTCATCGGGGTGCAACGCTACAACCACGATGCCGGCACGCATGTACCCGCGATTGTGTCTACACCGGCGCAAGCCTCGCTATGGGGTGGGCGCGCGGGCGGTACCGTTGCGCACGCCATGATTGCCACCTTTTTGGGCGATACGGTGGAGCTGATGCTCCAGTTCGCGCGGATTCTGCCCCCTGAAGTGCCACGAATTGCCCTCATCGATTTTGATAACGACTGCATCAACACGGCATTAGCGGTTGCCCAAGCCTTTTTCAAGCGCTATCGGGAGGCGGCGGAGCGAGGCGACGAGGAGGGCATGCGGCGCTATACACTCTATGGTGTGCGTCCCGACACCGCCGCGGAGCTGCGCGACCGCAGCCTTCAACACCTACCCGATTCGCCCGATTTATACGGGGTAAACCCGCGGCTTGTGTTCGCCCTGCGCGAAGCCCTCGATAACGCTTGGCACGCATGGGGGCTGCCACCTGAATGGCGAACACGCGCCGCCGAATGGTGCCGACAGATTAAAATCGTGGCGACAAGCGGCTTCACCGAAGCGCGAATCCGCGAGTTCGAGGCGCAAAACACCCCGGTCGATATCTACGGCGTTGGCTCCGCCTTCTTCAGCAACAGCAGCGTTGAGGGAACCAACACCGATTTCACCGCCGATGTGGTGCGCGTGGAGGTCGAGGGCAGCTGGGTGCCACTTGCCAAAGTCGGACGCGCCCCGGGCGAAAACCCACTCCTGGAACCAGTCATCCTTTAGCCCCTACACCCTCAACTTCCTTATTCATGGTCACCATTAGCCTGACGCAAAAAGCAGATCGGTACTTTCTACCATCAACAAAGCAATAAGTAGCGGTGTAGCGGCAAAGCGACCATGCCAGCGGACAAAGTAGTGCGCTCCTCGATAATCAGGCATAATCGGTATCAGGCGGCGTGCTATTCGCAAAACAAGGTTGCGTTCAAGCTCCACCTCCTCGGACGGCTTCAGCACCAATCGCAACGCCGTGAGGATCAAAATCACCCCAAACACATAGATTATCCAGTGAAACAGTTTCAGCAAAGTCAGCCCCACCATAATAAAAATCGCCCGCATCACCAGCGCACCGATTACGCCCCAGAGACGACCACCACCCCAGGTAGGGGTAGTGGAGGTCTCGCTGGTTGCCGATGGGCACCGGCTGCCGAAGCAGCGTCTTGACGATACCCATCCCTGCTGCTGAAGCAGGCGCTACTCCCCTCCAGCTGCCTCTTAGTATACCCACCACAAGGTATACTCTGCGCGAGGTGGCTGGGATGGCAATTCAACTGATGACGCCAATCCGACGCAAGCGGTCAACCTGTAAGCGGCTCTTCACCCGCACCGAGCTGGAGCGGATGGAGGATGCCGGCATCTTCCATCCCGATGAGAGGATAGAGCTGATTGGAGGCGAACTGTTCCAGAAGGAGCTGCCCTTGAAAAGCCCACACGCGACCGCGATAAGGCTATGCGAGGCTGCCCTCCGCAATATTTTCACGAAGGGCTACCTTGTGAGCGTGCAGCTGCCCTTGACGCTCAGCGAGCGCGACGAGCCAATCCCCGATGTTGCGGTCGTGCCCGGCACCATTCGCGACTATGAGAAGCACCACCCCTCCACCGCGCTGCTGGTGATGGAGGTCAGCGAGACGACCCTGCGTTTCGACCGACAGGTGAAAGCGAGCCTGTATGCGTGGGCAGGCATCCCCGAATACTGGATTGTGAACCTCGTGGATGGGGTGGTGGAGGTTTATCGCGAGCCAGCCCCGATGCGGCGAACCCCATACGGCTTCGGCTACCTGAAAACGGCGATTTACCGTGTGGGCGACCAGATTGTGCCGCTGAGCGTGCCCGAAGCGTCGCCTATCCCCGTGGCGAGCTTGCTCCCCACCCACGAGGGTTGAACAGCAGGAGGAAAGCAGCTTGACCGATAATAATAAAAATAGTGATGATGCGCCGGCTCTGGTTCTGGATGGGGCTGATAATAAGCCTGGGTTGGAGCGCGGAGCTTCAGCCAGCGAATCTGTGCGTGCGCGGCGAGATGCTTGCGCTGGAACCTGCCCCTCGGTGGGATGGGCAAGAGCTATGGTTGCCCCTGATGCACCTGCAGTCCGTGGGGATTAATCTGGCGGAATTGCCTGTGCCCATCGAGACCAAATCGTGGGAGCCGCCGACCCATCACACGGTGGCACTGCCCTGCATTCCGCTGCGCGCCCTCATCCGCACGATGGGCGGCTACACGCGCTGGGATGCCGAGAGCCGTACCCTCACCGTGCTGGCAGACCTGCAAGCGGTGCATCTGAGCGCCGACTCGGACGGTGTTACCGTCCAGACCAGCTTGCCCGTGAAATGGCAAAGCTTCACTTTGACCGACCCACCACGCGTGGTCATCGATCTCATCGGCTGCCGTATCCCCGATAGACCGCCCGCGCCCGAAGGGGAACACCCACGCGTGAAGGCGGTGCGCATCGGGCAATTCGACCCGCAGACCACTCGCATCGTGCTGGAGACCGATGCGCCGCTGACGCTTCGGCAAGCAGGCACAGCAGCCCAGTGGACGCTGGTGCTGCGCAATCAAGGCGTGGCACAGCAACCTGCGGTTGCCGCGCCACCGGCGGAACCGTCCACGAGCGAGTTTGAGCTGCCCGTGCTGGAACGCACCGCGGACGGCGCCCGCCTGCGCCTGCCTATCCCGGAGGGGGTGCGCCCACGCCTGATGTTCCTGGAGAACCCGTTGCGCATCGTGTTGGATGTGCCCGGCAGCCTGCAGCAGGAGAAGGAGCTATCGATTCTCGACGAGGGCTTGTTGGTGCGTGCCCTTCGCGCGGCGCCCCTTGAGTCCGGCATGGTGCGACTGGTGTTGGAACTCTCGCGGGCAGTCGGCGCCAATTTGATGATGGGCCAAGGGCAGCTAACTGTCAACCTACGACTGCCACGCGGCGCTGGCGGAACCCTGCGCCAAAAAATTATCGTGATCGACCCCGGACACGGGGGCAATCAAGCCGGCGCGCGATTCCGCGAGGGGAATCGCATCGTCTATGAGAAAGACATCACCCTCGCCATAGGTTTGAAAGTGGCGGAGCGGTTGGCGAAGCTGGGCGCTAGTGTGATAATGACCCGTGCTGAGGATGCCTCTATCGGGCTGTATGAGCGTACCGCGATGGCGAATCAGGCGGGGGCGCACTTCTTTATCAGCATCCACTGCGATTCGAACCCACGCCCGAACTCCGCCTCCGGCACCACGATTTACTATCATCGAGATGACGCCGACAGCCGCGCGCTGGGGCAAGCTATCTTGAATGAGATTGTCAAGGTCAGCGGGTTGCCTTCCAAGGGCGTGCGTTCCGACACGATGCTCTATCAGAGTGGGCTGGCTGTGCTGCGCACCAGCCAGATGCCCGCAGTGCTGATCGAGGTGGGCTATCTGAACCACTACCGCGACCGCCAGAAACTGCTCGACCCACAGTTCCAAGATGCCATTGCGGCAGCTATCGTGCGCGGGCTGAAAGCCTATGTGGAGGGCGGCTCCGAATCGCGCTGAGCGGCTGCGAAAACCTGGCGCCCCCGGCAGGAATCGAACCTGCGCACCAGGCTCCGGAGGCCTGCGCTCTATCCACTGAGCTACGGGGGCGCACATTAATATATACCCCATGCCGCAAGGTGCAACGCACCCCGGTAAATGCGCCAGCAGCCTACCCGGCGCGTCCTCGAAGCGTATCTGCACCGTCGTCGGGAGCGCACAGCCGCTGACGCGGTCTTAGCGCAGCCCTTGACTCTTCACTCGACTGCAGAGTGTATACTTCACTGTACGATGGCGAGATGGTTGCGAATCGGTGAGATGGCGAAGCAGGCAGGTGTGAAGGTCTCTACCCTGCGCTACTATGACGCCTGCGGGCTTCTTCCGCCTGCTTATCGCGCCGTGTCGGGCTACCGATTCTACACGCCTGACCAGCTGGAACGCCTTCAGTTTATTCTGGGGGCGAAGCGCCTGGGGTTGAGCTTGCGCCAAATTAGGCAGGTGCTTCAGATTAGCGATGCGGGGGGCTGCCCGTGTGAGCGGGTTGCGCCCCTGTTTCGTCGGCTGGTGGCGCGGCTCGACGAACGGATTGCCCAGCTACAGGCGCGGCGCGACGCACTGGAACACGCGCTGACGCATGTCCCATCGGCGCACCCGTCATCTCCTTGCGAGCTGGTGACCCTCGCCATAGACTATCAACGGAGGTGTAAAACGATGGCACGACTCATCGAGGTGTTCACGGCAGGCTGTCCGTTGTGCGACGAGGCGGTTCAGCGGGTAAAGCAGGCGGTTGCCCAGTGCGGCTGCACGGTCGTCACCCGCACGCCCGACAGCCCCGAAGCACAACAGTACAGCATTCGGGCAGTGCCTGCGATTGTGGTGGACGGGCAGCTCCTTTTCGTAGGGGTTCCCACGCAAGAGCAAGCAAATGCCCTGCTGAGTCGCTAAAACACACGGGGTAGGGGCATTAGCCCCTGCCCCTGAAGTCTGCCACTTCGAGCAGGCGTGAACACTGTGGGAAGTTAAAATGGCAGACTTCAGAAGGCACCTGACTCGCAGTAAGGGTGTGGTCCCCGCACCCTGATTTTCAACCCCCTCCATGCACCTTCGTCAAACCATTTCCCCTCCCTATGATGTGTTGCACGGGGGTAAAATCCTGCCGACGATGGAAGCGATTATCGCACTGATTACGCTCACAGCGTTGGAGATTGTGCTGGGCATCGATAACATCGTGTTCATCTCCATTTTGTCGGACAAGCTGCCGCCAGAACAGCGTGTGAAGGCGCGGTTCGTCGGGCTGGGGCTGGCACTGGTGATGCGGGTGCTGTTCTTGTTCTCGCTCACCTGGCTGATGAAGCTGGAGCAGCCGCTCTTCACTATCGCTGGGAACGCCTTCTCGGGGCGCGACCTGGTGCTGATTGGGGGTGGGCTGTTCCTAATGGGCAAAGCGACCTTCGAGATTCATCACAAGCTGGAGGTCGCATCGAAGCCCACGCTGAAGCGGGTCTCCCTCTCTCTTTTTGGTCGGCTGTGGTGCAGATTATGCTCATCGATCTGGTCTTCTCGGTCGATTCGGTCATCACGGCGGTGGGGATGGCACGCCAGCTGTGGGTGATGGTGACGGCGGTCGTGCTGGCGATTTTCTTCATGCTGGCGTTTGTGGGGGCGGTGAGCCGTCTCATCGATATGCACCCGTCGCTGAAGGTGTTGGCGCTGGCGTTTCTGCTGCTGATAGGGTTCAACCTGCTGGGCGAAGGCTTCGGCTATCACATCCCGAAAGGTTACACCTACTTCGCGATGGCGTTCTCGCTGGGCGTGGAGGTACTCAACATTCGGCTCGGCACGCGACAGCCCGCTTCCCATCGATGAACCCAAGAGGGGTATAATGATTGTGAAAATGGGCACAAAGCCGTTTGGGGAACAGCCATCGAGCGGGCGTATGCACCAAGGGCTGCCGACAGAGGAGCGGCTGGACCGATTTGTGCGCCAGATGTTCGCTCGCATCGCGCCGCGCTACGATGCGCTCAACACCATTCTGAGCTTTGCGCTGCACCATCGTTGGCGGCAAGTCGTGGTGCGGATGCTGGAGCTGAGGCCCTCTGCGCGTGTGCTGGACCTCTGCACGGGCACAGGCGACTTGGCGATTCAGATTGCACGCCATATTGGTCCAGCGGGCGAGGTGGTCGCGCTCGATTTTTGCGAGCCGATGTTGCAACTGGCACGCCAAAAAGCATCCCGGCACGGGCTGAACCACATCCGCTATGTGCAGGCGGATGCGCTCCATCTGCCGTTTGCAGCGCACACCTTCGATGCCGTGACGATTGCCTTCGGGCTGCGCAACCTGATCGATAAACAGCAGGCGCTGCACGAGATGGCACGGGTGCTGAAACCGGGTGGGCGTGTGGCGGTGCTGGAACTGACCCGCCCACTCAACGCGCCCACACGCCAGCTGTATGACCTATACACCCTCTATCTGATGCCGCGTATCGGCAAATGGCTCAGTGATGGCGAAGCGTATTACTACCTGCCCGTCTCCATCCAGCATTACGAGGATCGGGCAACCATCGCTGAGTATATGTACCAAGCGGGCTTTACGCAGGTCTGCTATCGCGACCTAACTTTGGGCGTGGCATGTGTGCATATTGGGGTCAAACGATGAGTGTAATCGATACAATTCAGCAACAGGCGTTGACAGTACCCGGAATGCTTGCACCTATCCGCTTGGAGTTGGAGGCGGTGGAAGCCTTTTTGCAATCCCAAGCGGAGACAGGCATTCCCCAGTTCAGCGAGTTGACACGCCACCTGCTCTCTGCTGGAGGCAAGCGGTTGCGCCCCGCACTGGTCATCCTCAGCGCGTATGCGGCGGAACCGGACACCACTTCGCACCTTGCAACGGATGGGGCAGGCTCGCAGGCGTTAGCCCGCTTGGTGACCATCGCCGCTTGTATGGAGATGATTCACATGGCGACCCTCATCCATGACGATGTGATTGACCAGACCTTTTTGCGGCGGGGCAAGCCCACGGCAAACGCCCTGTATGGCAACTTGGCGACGGTGCTATCGGGTGACTATATTCTGGCACGCGCCTTGCGCTACCTTGCCATGGACGGCGACCTGCGCATCATTCAGCAGGTGGCGCAGGTCACGACGGCAATGAGTGAAGGGGAGGTGCAGGAGGTCTTTCTGCGTCGACAACTCACACTCAGCGAGCAAGAATACCTGGAGATTGTGCGACGCAAGACGGCAGAATTTCTGGCGGGCTGCTGCCGCGTAGGGGGCTATCTGGCAAATGCGGCGGTGTCCCACCTGGATGCCCTCGAGGCATTTGGGCGCTACCTGGGCATAGCGTTCCAAATTGTGGATGACCTGCTCGATTATGTCGGCGACCCCCATGAGACGGGCAAGCCCATCGGCACCGATTTCCGCGAGGGCTGTGCCACCCTCCCGCTTATCCATTTCTACACCTACGCACCTGACCCACTTCGCCACGCGCTGGAGCAGGAATTCGGCACCCCCATAGAGCCGGAGCGATTCGCCTACTATAGAGAACAAATGCGCCTTGTCGGCAGTCTAAGATATGCAGAGGAGGTTGCCGAGTGCTATCGTCAAAAGGCGATGGAGGCGTTGCAGATACTTGCACCCTCCCCGGCACGGCAGATGCTGGAGGAGGTGGCTCGATTCATAACGGAGCGCAAATATTGATGCATGGGCGCGTGCAGAAGCAGGTGTCGGGTTTAGCAAGGCGATTTCGGGCGTTCATCTTTGACCTGGACGGCGTTGTCTATCGGGGCAGCCAGCCGCTTCCGCATGCCGTCGAGACACTCAATCTGCTATTAGCTGAGGGGCGTGAGCTATTTTTCGTGACCAACAACTCCGGTGCCACGCGCGAGCAGTATGCCGAGCGTCTCCAGCAGATGGGCATTCCCGCTTCGGCTGACCACATTCTCACCTCGGGCTGGGCAACGGCGCATTATCTGCGGCAGCACATGCCCAAAGCTCGGCTCTTTGTCGTGGGCGAGCCGGGACTGAAGGAGGAGCTGCAGCGCGCGGGCTTCCACCTTCTGCAGGACCCCGAAAGCCAGCAACCCGATGCCGTCGTGGTGGGCATCGACCGGGAATTTACCTATCAGCGTCTGGCACAGGCGCAATATGCCATCCTGAAGGGGGCACAGTTCATCGCCACGAACACCGACCCCACCTATCCTGCCGAAGACCGCCTGTTGCCCGGTGCCGGTAGTCTTGTGGCTGCCATTCGCACGGCAACAGGCAAGCAGCCCCTTGTGATGGGCAAGCCGAATCCGCGCATCTTGCTGCCGTTGCTGGACGAGCATCGTATCGCATTGGACACCACCTTGATTGTGGGCGACCGGCTGGAGACCGATATCGCTTTGGCACATGCGTTGCACATGCCCAGCGCGCTGGTGCTTACGGGCGTCACCCAACGCGCCGATCTCGAAAAGGCTCCGCTCGACCTATTGCCCCACTGGGTGCTGGAGAATTTGGGCGACTTGCTGGGCGATCCGGTGGAACTGCTCTTGATTCGCACCGAGTGACGCGGGTATAATATTAAGCACAACGACGGTGGGGCGGTAGCTCAGCTGGGAGAGCGCTAGAATCGCACTCTAGAGGTCGGGGGTTCGAATCCCCTCCGCTCCACCATTATTTGGTTGTGAGACAGGTCTTCTATCGCCTTGTATTCCGAGCCATCGTCTTTATTAGTTCGCTGAATTCGGGGAAGCGTTTCACCCGCTCGCGCCATCGGTTTCCCCTTCACACAGGTACACCGTGTCGGTGTCCTGCCACTCGCTCCATCGCCATAGCCCATAGAGAATAGGCGTGCTGCCTCGACGCCACCTGAACCGTCTACCCGCATCGCGGTACTTCTCCCCCACGGGGTTCCCGTTGCGGTCTTTGTAGGGGATTTCGATTCCACCTCCTTGCCTGTCGGTCAAGCCCCACTGGCGCAGTTTCGCAGCGTCCAGCCCTTTGGCACGGGCATAGGCATCGAGATTCAGGCGTCTACCCGTTCGTTGGGCAGACCGACAGGCAAGCCGTTCCAGTTCACACCCTACCGCTTCCTGCGAACAGCCTGCATGACAGTACCACAACAGCCTGCCATTCTCTTCACGCAGGCTCAGAGAGGGGTTCAGGTCGCCGCGTTCCTTGCCATGCGACGGCACAGGGCAGGAAGCCAGATAACTGCCATCAGAAAGACGCCTCACACGCTGCAGGTGGGGTAAAATATCCTGCAGGGTGAGGGTTCGGGAGGTGTGGCGGGGTGTCATGCCTCGCTCACCTCCTTCTCTGAATCTTCAGGGAATAATAACTTATACGATACGCCTAACGCTTTCGCAAGACGCTTCCGAGTCTCTCTTCGTTTCGGCGGTATGCCGTGCTTCTCAAACGCCACGATAGTCGATACGGAGACACCCGCCTTCAGTGCTAACACATTCACGGGTATCCCCTTCGATTTCCGTATGTTCCTGAACAATCTATTATTTCTTTTCATACTGTCACCTCCTATTAGTCCGAAAGATGTTCACTACCGTACTACTGAAATAACACTTATAAGCAACTTGCCTAACACTCTCTCTGCTGAGCGGGGAACCGATACGGTTCCCCGCTTTTTTCTCCTTCCATTCTTCCATCCATTCTTCCATTAATTAAGCGAAACGACGCCCTACTTGTGTCAACTCCCCCCTTTCCTTCACCGCTTGCGCAAGTTCCGCAGGGGGCTATGCTGCTGGTGTGCCTGTTTCAGGTCGGCTTCCACCAGCGCAAGGTATTGGCGCAACACCGTGTAGTCAGAGTGTCCCATCAGCTGCCGCAGGTGTTCGAGGTCGATTCCATTCCGCAGGCTCCAAGTGGCGAAGGTTCTCCTGAAGGTGTGTGCGCCAAGTGGGCGTTTCAGCCCTGCTCGCTTGCCAATCGCTTTGACCGCGTTTTTCAGCCCGTGCAAGGTCAGTGTTCCTTTCGCGCCTTGCCAGAGAGGCGATTCGTCGGTCAGCGGGTAGGGGCACGCCTTCAGGTATCGTTTGAGAGCAAGGCGCACTTCTGCTGAGAGGAACACCACGCGCTGCTTGCCCCCTTTGCCCCGAATCAGCAGCACCTCCTGCTTGGCGTCGGCAACGGTCAGTTTATGCGCCTCGTGAATGCGCAAGCCCGTGTCCAATAGCAGCAAGCAAAGTGCCTTATCACGCTGTTGCAGCCAGTGCTTGCCCTCACACGCGTGGAGAACCTGCTCTACTTCGTCAGGTGTCAGCGCAGGTTTCACTTTGACAGGGAGCTTCGGTTTTTCCACCTTTGCAAAGGGGTCATTCTCGGTCAGCCCTTCGTGTCTGCACCAGTTCCAGAAGGCACGGGGGTTGCGATAGGCGTTGTGCAGGGTATGCGGCGACACGCCTGCGCGTTGCCTCTCTATCAGCCACTTGCGGATATGCTGCGATTGCACGGCGTCCAGCGTGCTGGCATACCGCTCCAGAAACGCCACGAATTTCCCGACGCACTCGCGGTAGTTCGCTATGGTGTTCTGGCTCACCGCTCGTGCTTCCAGTGCTTCCAGCCAAAGTTGGAACGCTTCTCTGATTTCACTGCGTGCGTGAATCACCTCGAAGCTGGAGCTGTGCATGCTCTGCTCCTGAGGGGTTTCGAGGCGGGAAAGCGCAATCGGTTGTGTATCAGCAGCCGAGAAACACAATATGGAGCGGGCAGCGGGAATCGAACCCGCACCGCCAGCTTGGAAGGCTGGAGCTCTACCATTGAGCTATGCCCGCTCTGCCTTAATATATACCCTATCATGCCCATGGGCATGATACCCAATCGCCCCGCCTGTCCCCTTCACTCAGACCCGACGCACCACCTCGCAACACACCTACCCCAAAAACCACCGTTCCCCCTCGGTATTTAGCTGGGTACACTTATAAACGCTATGGGGAGCTTCTTGCGGCGCAATCGGATTGTCTATGCGGAGAATCTGCGCTATATGCGCACGCTGCCCGATGCGCAGTTCCGCCTGATTTACATCGATCCGCCCTTCAACACGGGCAAGGTGCAGCAACGCACGCGCCTGCGCGCTATCGCCAGCGAGAACGGCACGCGCATCGGCTTCGGCAATCGCCGCTATCAAGTGGAGGTCTCCGCATCGCCTGCTTATCACGACGCCTTTGACAACTATCTGGAGTTTCTGCAACCACGCCTGCAAGAAGCCTACCGACTTCTGACGCCCGATGGGTCGCTGTTTGTGCATCTGGACTATCGCGAGGTTCACTATGTGAAGGTCTTGCTGGACGCCATCTTCGGGCGTGAGTGCTTCATGAATGAGATTATCTGGGCATACGACTATGGTGGTCGGAGCAAGCGTCGCTGGCCCACCAAGCATGACAATATTCTCTGGTATGTCAAGGACCCCGAGAACTATGTGTTCAATTATGATGAGGCTGATCGCATCCCCTATATGGCGCCTGGGCTGGTGGGGGAAGAGAAGGCACGAGTGGGCAAGACCCCAACCGATGTGTGGTGGATTACGATTGTGCCCACTAATAGCAAGGAGAAAACGGGCTACCCGACGCAGAAGCCGTTGAAGTTGCTGGAGCGGATTGTACGGGTGCATACCCAGCCAGGCGACTGGGTGCTGGACTTTTTTGCAGGGAGCGGCACGACAGGCGACGCAGCCGCACGCCTGGGGCGGCACTTCGTGCTAATAGATAATAACCCCGATGCCATTCGGATTATGATGCAACGGCTCGCATTTGCGAATCCTGAAATTATAGGCTTGGATGTAGATTCGCCGAGTATATCCACGAATCAGCAATTTTCACTGATGGAGGATGTATGATGGATAATCAATCATTATTTGCCGAATTGGTCGAAATAATGGACACGATTAAACCCGAGTATGAAAAACAAAAAGCTGCTTGGAAGGGTAGCCCCTTTGAGTGGTTGCTGGCATTGCCTTCTCGAAGCATTGGAGCCGTTGGGGAGCGATTGGTTCACGAGTGGCTTATCAAAAGGGGATTCATCGTAGAGAAACCAAAAAGTGGCAGTGATTGCGATAGGTTGTGCTATATGCAGGGTAATCCCAAAGTTGTTCGCTTAGAAATAAAGTTCTCTACCCTATGGAGACAAGGGCACTATGTTTTTCAGCAGATAAGAAACCAAGAGTATGACATATGTTTTTGCTTGGGAATATCCCCACAAGCAGCTCATGCTTGGACTGTGCCTAAAAAGATTATCTGGGAAAACGCCTCAGGGCAACATACAGGTCATGGAGCCAGAGATACAAAATGGGTCCATATCAACCCCAATCATCCCCCTGCATGGATAAAGGAATACGGAGGAACGCTAGAAGAGGCGATAGAATCCCTGCTTCGCTACTTTGAGAAACAAGTATCCGAGTAAATTTTGCGCACTCACAATAACAGATGAATCAATTCAGTTTGGAATATTTCAGTTTTGCCTCTGTGCGAATCTCCACCCGATTTGCCTTGACTCGATGGAAACATTCGGGTGTCGTGTGGAATATTAATAAATGGGAACCCCCTGTGTGGGGGCATCGTCCCATTTTATATGGGACAGAAGCCCGCAGGAGGACGGAGGCGAGGTCGGTCATGATGGTGTCGAAGGATCATCCGTTGGCACAACTGTTTCGGACTTTGGTGGAGCGGGCGTTTGTGCTGTCGCTCCGTTGGGATGACCCACAGGTGGTGGATTATCTCAGCGACCTGTTGCTGAAGTTTGTGCATATGCGCGAGGTATATAAGTTGCGCGACCTGCGGGGTCGCCCGCTGGAAGAGGTCGCCGACATGCTCTACTATGCCGATGTGCGGCTGGGCGCGCAGTCGTTCTATCAGGAGCGCGAGGTGCATCGGCATATCGGGGACTACACCCTCTTTTGGACAGGTGTCTACCCGGAGGCACTGCCGCGCCTGCGCGCACAATCACGCAAAGACCATCTGATCGACTATGTGAAGCAGGGCAAGCAATCCTATTACATCGTGTCGCTGTTCGATATCGGCGAATGGCGCGAGGAGGCGCCGCTGTTCCGCAAGCTCTCGGAACAGTTCGAAGTGTGCATGCAGGGGCTATACAATGTGCGCCAACAGTGGGAACGGATGGCAGCCGAGAGCTTCCGTCGCTTCCGTTCCGACATCGAGCGCGAGTTGTGGCGATGACAATCCTTACTCGCTCTCCGCACGGGTGGGGCGGGTGGTTTCGGTGCGGTGCCAGCGCACATCGGCGACGCCTGCCCGATGATTGGCGACCCGCGCCATCACAAACAGCAAATCGCCCAGCCGATTGAGATACTTCAGAATGGCGCCGTTGACGGTGCTGTGGTGGCTGAGTGTGACCACCCGCCGCTCGGCGCGTCGGCAGATGGTGCGTGCCAAGTGGAGGGCAGCCGCTGCCGTCGTACCACCGGGCAGAATGAACTGGCGCAAAGGCTCCAACTCCGTCTCCAGTTGATCGATGGCGGCTTCCAAGGCTTCCACTTCCGCCTCACCTACCGAGGCGAACTGTGCGGCTCGCTCCGGTGGCGATGCCAACTCCGCGCCGATACTGAACAGCTGGCTCTGGATGCGCTCCAGCCATTGCGTAAGGTCGTCCGCCTCCAGCAGGCTGCGGCATAATCCCAGCGCAGCGTTCAGCTCGTCGAGTGTGCCATAGGCTTCGACTCGCACATCATCCTTTGGCACGCGCTGTCCGCCAATCAGCCCTGTTTCGCCTGTATCACCTGTGCGCGTATAAATCCGCATGGCAGGAGTCTACCCGCCTCAACATGCGATGAGTCCGGGGGCTGACGGGGCAATCGGAATAATCTGGTCGGCTACTTCGCGCAGGGCATTCAGGGTACGCTCTGGCTGGAGCGTCAGCACGATGATGGTGCCACCTGCTCCGCCTGCGCCTGCCAGCTTCGCGCCCAGTGCGTCGTTCTCCATCGCCACTTGCACCAGGGCATCGAGCGCCTCGCCGCTACCGCCCAGCTCTCGGATGAGGGCATAGTTCTCATTCATGAGGCTTGCCAGCCGTCGCCAATCGCTCTCCAGCAAGGCGCTTTTCGCCTCGCGTGCCAGCCTGCCGATACGCGCCATACCCTCTCGCACCGCTGGCTCACCCTCTTCCCAACGGGAGCGCAGCGAGCGATGCACCGCACCTGAAAATCGTTGCCCGCCCGTGGTCGCCAGCCACAGCGGGAGCGACATCCCGCGAAGATACCCTCCTAACGGTTCCACCGTCGCCAACGGCTCATGCGCATCGCGCCCCAATCCCTCCTTATCCCGAAATTCCATCGCATTAATGCCGCCGAACACCGCCATATAGAAATCTTGGTAGCCGCAGGCGACTTGCATCTGGTGCGCCTCAATCTGGCGCACCTGCTCCGCCAACTGATAGGGGTTGGGGAGTGAACCCTGATAATGCAGCAGGCATGCGACGATGGTGGTCAGCAGCGCGGAAGAGCCTGCCAGCCCCGATTGCACCGGGATGTCGCTCTCGATGCGCAAGGTGAAGGGGGCACGCTCGACGGAATAGCCCAGTGCCACGAGCGCCGCCCGACAGAGATCGAACTCATCGCCCTGCAACGCCAGCGTGTCGGGGCGAACGGTGCGGGCAGCTGACTGGAAGGTCAGGCGGTCAGCAGGCTCCAGTGTGCATCGCGCCCGAAGCGGAACCGCGCAGGCAATCACACTGCCTCCGTACATATCGCTGGGATTGCCGATGATACCCGCCCTGCCCGGCGCCGAATAGCGTATCGCCTCCATACGCCCTCGCGATTCACCACGACAAGCCGCCTTCCTGCAGGTAGAATCTTACCAGTGGTGAAGGACGATGGCAAGCCATAAGACAGAAGAGATTATGGGGCATCTGCGAACGACTGTGCAGATTGAGCCGGGTGAGCGCGTCGCGCTGTGCCGCTGCTTCCGCTCGAAAAATTTCCCCTTCTGCGACGGCACGCATAAACAGCATCCCGACAACAAGGGACCGGTGATCGTGGAAGCGCTGGAAGCCGCCTTTAGCGAGCTGGAGGAAGCGAGTGGGTGATGGCAGCGTATGAGTACCGACCTCATTTTGGGGCACTATCGCATTATCCGCGAGATTGCCCGCAGTAATGATGTGGTGTATGAGGCGCTCGATACGCGCATCAATCGTCGGGTCGCCATCAAGGAGATGCTGCTCCCGGCGGGCGCCACCGAGAGCGTGCGCCAAGACCGCATTCGCCGTTTCATGCGGGAGGCGCGTGCCGCCGGTTCGCTTGCCCATCCCAACATCGTGACGATTTACGAGACCGAAGAGGAAAACGGGCGCTACTTTATCGTGATGGAGTATCTGGAGGGCGAGAATCTGCGGCAGCGATTAGACCGCGAGGGCGCTCTCCCCGTTGAAGAGGCTTGCCGCATCCTCATGCAGGTTTTGGATGGCTTGAGCCACGCCCATGCCAAAGGGGTCATCCATCGCGACATCAAGCCCGAAAATATCCACCTGTTGCCCGATGGGCGTGTGGTGCTGACCGATTTCGGCATCGCCCGCCTGAAGTTCGAGCCGAACATCACGATGGATGGGCAAATCTTCGGCACGCCCAGCTACATGTCGCCCGAACAGGTGATGGGACAGGAGATCGACGAGCGTTCCGACCTCTTCTCGGTGGGGGTAGTCCTCTACGAGATGGTCGCCGGCTTTAAGCCCTTCACAGGCGACTCGGTGGTGAGCATCACCTACAATATTTTGAACACGGAGCCGCCTGCGCCGCCCGGCGTGCCCTATGCAATTGAGTGGGTCATCCGCCGTGCCTTGCAAAAAAGCCCTGCGAACCGCTTCCAGAGCGCCGAGGAGATGAAAAAGGCGGTTCAGAATGCATTGGAGAGCCTCAAGATGCCGCCCGTGCTGGCAACGCCGATGGCACCCCCCAGCCCAGCCAGTGGCACAGTCCCGACTGGTCTAATCGGTCCGACGATTTCTGGGGGGGCGGCGGGAGTCGCCATGCCAGCGCCCGCTGCCCCGCCCCCCGCAACCTACATCCCCCCTCCACCTCCGCCCCGCCCGCTACTCTCGCCCGCTGCACGGCACTTCTGGGGCACTTTCCTCGCCGTGATGCTCATCGGCGGTGCCATCCTGGGGGTGGTGATTATGGGGGTCTACGCCGGGATCCGCGCTTATCAGCAATATGAGCTGCAGCAGCAGGACGAGCGATTGGCGCAGCAATATAAACAAGCCGAGCAGCTCTACAAGCAAGGGCGCTACATGGAAGCCGCTCGCATCTACTACGACCTGCTGCAGCGTGCCCAATCCGAGAAGTGGCGCGATGAGTTCCGCCACAACCTCGCCAGCTCCCTCACCATGTACGGTAACCAGCTCCTGCGATCAGGACGCTATGCCGAAGCCGGACAGGTCTATTCCGAATCGCTCCAATATAAGCCGTTGCCAGCGACCTATGTCGGGCTGGCACAAGTGGAATACGCGCTGGGCAATTATGAAGGGGCAATCAATCACTACCTGAACGCGGCACGCCAAGCGAGCGCGCGTGAGGCTGTCGAATACAGGCGTAAGGCGGCGCGAATCTTGCTCTGGCTGGGCGAGCAGGCATATAGTCGGGGTGAGCGCGTCGAGGCGCTAAGTAAATGGCAGCAGGTGATGGAGATTGCTCCCGGCACCGAAGAGGCACGCGAAGCACGCCAACGATTCGAACAAGTGCTGGAAGAACCCCTCCGCCGCTAAATCCACCCTTACCCCGTTCGCAGGGGTGGAGGTGCGGCGCTCTGGCGGATGACCAGCTCACCCCGCAGCAGACAATTGCCCCGCTTCACCTCACCACTGGTTATCTGCTCAAGCAACGCCTGCGCCGCATGGTAGCCAATCTCATGGATAGGATTGCGAACGGTGGTCAAGGGTGGATTGGCTAACGCCGCCAGCGGAATGTCATCGAAGCCAACCACCGAGAGCTGCTCCGGCACGCGCACGCCGCGCTGATGGCAGACCTCCAACACGCCTAATGCCATCGGGTCGTTACTAACAATAAGGGCGGTCAGGGGTGGATAAACCTGTAGCAGCTGTTCCGCGGCTCGGCGACCACCTTCCTGCGTGTAGAAACCACACGCCAGCCATTCGGGACGAACCTCAATCCCACGCGCCGCCATCGCCTGCCGAAAGGCATACTCTCGCTGCCGCGCACTCCACTGCTCCGCCGGTCCCTGCACAAAACCGATGCGCCGATGCCCCAAATCAACCAGCCAGTTCACCACCTCCGTAATCATGCCGACACTGTCTGAATCGACGCAATAAAAACCCAGCGATTCGGGCAGGGCGCTCCCCACCACCACACAAGGCAAAGCCGTGTGTTCGTGCCATGACAGCAGCGGGCTGTCGATAAGCGGAGCAATCAGAATGGCGCCATCGATAGTGCCGTCATCGATTTGCGCCCAGAGCGTGCGCGGATTTATATCGCGCAGCGTGATAATCTTGATATGATAACCGTGCGGTGTGAAGCAGTCGACCACACCATCCAACACAGCGGTGGCATATTCGTTGCGCGTGAAGAGGGCATGGGGCGGCTCCATGATGATGCCGATGGTCTGGCTGCGTCGGGCAGCGAGGCTGCGGGCAATCCGGTTGGGACGATAGCCCAACTGCCGCGCCACGCGTAGCACGCGCTCCACCGTTTCGGAACTATGGAGAGCGGCTTTACTACCCAAAATGTTAGAGGCAGTGCCAATAGAGACGCCCGCCTCCCGTGCCACCACTGCCAGAGTAGGGCGTGCCCGCCTTTTAACTGCACTCATCGCCTTAATTATACTCACCTTTGGGGTACAATCAGCGACGGTGTGAGGGCGACCAACTGGCTGGAGATTAATCTGGACGCTTTGGCGCGCAACGCACGACGGGTGCAGCAGCTGATTGGCGAGCGGTGCGCCTTATGGGCGGTAGTCAAAGCGGACGCTTACGGGCATGGAGCGGTTCCAGTCGCCCACACACTGCAGCGGATAGGCATCGCGCGGCTCTGCGTGGCATCCATACAAGAGGGTGTCGAGTTGCGCGAGGCGGGCATCACGGTGCCGCTGGTGCTGTTGCTACCGCCCCTTCGCGAAAAGGAATGGGAGGTGGTGCTGCACTATCGGCTGGAGGCGGTGATCGAAGGCGCAAGCGGCTATCACCATGCCCTGCAGGTGGCTACACGCCATGGCACGCGCCTCAACGCCCACCTGGAGATCGATACAGGCATGAGTCGCCTGGGCTGGACGCCGGAGCAGCTGCCCGAGTTGATGCAACTTTGGCGACCCGATCACCCCATCGACTGGCAAAGCGTCTTCACGCATTTCGCCTGCGCCGATAGTGACCCAGCCTTCACACGCGAGCAACTGAACCGCTTTTTAGGAGCAGTGGAAACCCTGCATCGTATGGGGTTTCCCGATGTGCCGCGGCATGCGGCTGCCAGTGCCGCGCTGCTGACCTTGCCCGAAAGCCGACTGGACGCCGTGCGTTGTGGCTTGCTGCTCTATGGCTTAAATCCCTTGTTCGGCGGCGGGGATCTGCTGCAAGAATCGGCTGAATGGGAGCCTGGTGAACCGGTGTTGAGTTGGCGGGCGCGGGTGCTGTCGGTGCGAACCGTGCCCGCTGGGCAGGGCGTAAGCTACGGCTGGCAGTTCCGAGCCGAGCGAACCACCCGTGTCGCGACCATCGGTGTGGGCTATGCCGATGGCTATCCCATTACGCTGAGCGGACGCGCCGAGCTTATTCTCCACGGCAAGCGCGTACCTCAAATCGGACGCATCTGTATGGATATGCTCATGGTCGATGTGACCGAGCTGCCCCAAACACAGCCCGGCGATGTGGCAACGCTTATTGGCGCCGAAGGGAACGAGCAAATCCGCGTGGAGGAACTGGCACAACGCATCAACACCATCCCCCATGAACTCACCTCCCGACTCGGCAAGCGTCCCACACGCCATCTCGTGACGGAACCCTCAGGGGGAAAAGGGTAAAATGGTGATTTGCAGATACCGCGCCGAGAGCGTTTTCGAAATCAAAGGGTGAATTTTTCGAGCGAAAAACCGTATAATATCATGTGGAAGCCCTTGCGAGGGACTTCGTACAGCAACTTTGCGCGGCTTAGCACCGTCTAAAGCAATAGGCTCATCGACATGGGCGGAGTCCCTCCGAGACAAGGGATTATAAGTGGCTATAGGGAGGTCTAAGACGATGGCAACCTTTACACCATACGAGGTCAACCTGATTCTGAATAAATTGGCAGGCGAGAAGGCGGAGCGCTTCCAGAAGGAGGTGCTGTATCCGCAGCTGGCACGCGTGATGCGCCTTCGCATCAGCAGTGCCCAAGAGGTGCGTGAGGCGTTGGCAGACGCTTACTACGCCTTTCGCGCGATGCTGGGCTACTACGCGTTCGCCAAGCGCGGCAACGATCGCGAGGAATATTCCAACTTCGCCTTGCAAGCGCTGGAGCGCGCCCTGAAGGGCAAAAAAGAGAACTTCAGCGCGCTGCTCGCCTCCGGCACCGCGCCCCAGCAGCTCTGGGACGCTTTTGTCCAAGTCTGCCAGGAGCATCAGCGCAAGGTCAACGAACAGCTCAACCGGGGGTTAATTGAGGGTTTGGCAGGGTTCGCCACGCGCATCTATCAAGAGGATGAGATCGGCAACATCTGGACGACCATCCATCAGGCGATTGTGCGCAGTGGGCGCGTGGAACCTATCTATCAGCAGATTACGGAGATCAAGGGCATCGGTCCGAAGGTCGGCTCGCTGCTGCTGCGCGATATGGTCGCCCTCTATGACCTGGAATCCCAGATCGACCCAGCCGACTATCACTACCTGCAGCCCGTTGACACCTGGATTCGGCGCATTGGACCGATGCTCACCGAGGAGCTGAACGACGATTCGGCGGACTGGATTATTGCGGGCAAACTCTCCAAGCTCTGTCGGCGCAATCGGGTCAGCGGCGTGCGCTTCAATCAGGGCGTGCAGTATTTGGCGATTGTGGAGCTGCGCCAACTTGAACGGCTCAAGGACTACCTGCGCAAGCTCGCCCAAAGCACGCCCACTGTTGGCGCGCCCCCACGCACCAGCACCAGCTTCACTTGGCGACGCTGAAAAAGGCACCCAAGCCGCCGGCTTATTGCACAGGGAACGCCACCACGATTCCCTGGGTGTTGCTGCCGGCGTAAGCCTGCTTCTGGCACACCAGACAGAGGCTGCCCACCGCATCACCTGTGAACGCTATGGCGGGCAGATACTCCGCTTGGGAACCCATCTGCGATTCGGGCACATCATACCGATTGTAAGGGTTCAGAATGGTGACCATCGCCATGCGCGCCTGCGTCGCGCTGCTACCGCTCAGCTCCTGCTGCGCCAACACATAAGCATAGGGCGATTTGCGGTCAGCACGGCGCAGCGTGGCAATCGTCGCGCGCGGAATAGGCTGCCCCGTGAAGAGCTGCTGGGGATAATGGGGGCGTGATGTGCCCGTCGCTCCATGAAAAGCGTAGAGCCAGCCAGAACGGGTCAACAGGAGCACCGAATCGGTGAACACATCATACGCCAGCGGTGAGACCACGCCATCGGGCAGATTCACCAGCCAGTAGGTCGTGCCTTGCGCGCTTGTTATCGCCATCAGACGACTATTGCCTACCTGCACCAGCAGGTATCGTTCGTCGCGCGTGATAGCTACGCTCCTCACAGGCTCCGTCCCCACCTGACGCGCCCACCTTATCCCGCCTGTGACCAGATCGAACACCACCACATAGCCGTTGGCAGTGCCCACCACTATCGTGCGGCTGGTCAGCAACGGCGGACAGGAAACCGCACCAACCGCGCTGCTCGGTCGCCCACTTTGGGTGAGCCAGATGCCAGCCGATGAGAGGGCATGCAGCCGATTATCGCTGCCCACCACATAGAGGCGCGAATTGAACACTACAGGTGGCAGGTCGAGGCGTGGCTGAACCCCGCTGGGAAGGTTCACTTGTTGGGCAGGAACGCTGCTCGTATCACCGCTCAGGATGCGCGCCAAATCCAGCCGAAGCAGTCGCCCATCCGATGTGCCGACGAACCAGCCATTACCCACCACCACGCTGAAACCGCTGGGGATGAAGTTAAGCGTAAGCCCATAGAGTGCCCGATTATTGCTTAGGGTTCCGCCGGGCTGGTCGATGCGGTTGGGCGTGTAGAAGATGCGCGTGCGATTGCTCGAATCGGTGCCCATCCAGAACACCCGCCCTTCATAGAACACCGCCGGCACATTCATCACATAGCCACTGTAGGCGTACCCGCGGCTATGGGGGTTGAGGCTGCGCAGCGCACCCGCCACATATTCAGCCGTCAGATAACCACCCGAACTCGAGACGGAGCGTGTCGCCACACCCAACCATACACCGTCCGTGGGGGTCGACGAGGAAGGCGGCGTGGCACGCAGCAGATAGGTCATGCCTTCTGCCGGCATCAGCGGGCTGCCTTGACCATTAATTTGCACATCGCCACTGTCCACCACACCGCTGCCGTTGCGGTCCTCAAACAGCATGATTTGCCAAACCTGCGTTTCGGTCAGCTCTTGCTGCCAACCGATGAACTGGGGGCTGTCATAGCCGTTGCCCAGGTTCGTCACCCGGAATGCGAACAGCCCACTGCCCGAGCTGATACTCTGTCCCGCAGGTGGCATCGCCTGCATTTGCCAGCGATAAACTTGCCCCACGCGCACCTGTGCCTGTTGCGACATGCTGAGTAGGGTGGTGCCCTGTGAGACGGTGGCTTGCAGCACGAAGGTCGTGCCTGCCCATAGCATCCCGTTTGGGGTGCGGAGAGCGGTGTCGCTCGCATAAAGTGTCCCGCCAATAATCAGACCGAGTGCTACTCCCCAAAGGCGTCGCATGTTGGTCGCTCCCTCCTGTCGGGACTATTCCACAGGAGGGGCAACACGCCACAGGGGAAAATACGGGCAGATGCTACCGAAAAGAGAGAAGGGCGTCGATAGGCAAGCGCGATACAGCTCCGCACACCGCTGAGCCGTCAAGCGGGCAACCCCGCCTCGCGTTGCAGCACGACGCCCCAAACAAGGCAAAAGGGTCTGCACCCTTCCAACCAACCTACAGCAATTTCCGTGCCAAAGTGAGGTATCCACACAGGCGTGTCTGCCTATGGCGACAGAAGGCGCACCTTCACATTCCCTTCCATGGATATGGTGCTACCCCACGGCAAACGCGCCTGGTGAAGCTGACCCTCCACCCGCACTGCCATACCCGTGCTTAAATCCACCCACTGATGCCCCGACAGCATCAGAACGGGGGCTGAGGGGTTCGACACATCCCGCACGGTCACTGCAAGCCGCAGCGTGTCGCGCTTCTGCACCCGTTCCCTGCCCTCGACCCGATACTCCGCCTCCACTGTGGAGCCATCGGGGGCTTTCTGGCGCTCGCTCCATGTGGAGCCAATCTTGACGGGTTCTTTAGGATAACTTGTTTCGACGAACTCCGCCAGTGGACTCGCAACGCGCCCAGAACTCACACGCCGCCCAGTCGGACGGTAGGTCTCGGTTTGCGGAGGCGTATTCGGCATCGCCATACTGGCGCCGTTCACCTTGAGCATCCCGCTCTCCACCTGAGTCCTAATCACGAAGGAGCCGTCTTTCTGCACCTTCAGCACCTTCATGGATAGAAGGAGGGAGAACTGCATCGTTTGACCTTGAGCCGACATGTTCATCTCGTAGGCGTACCGCAGCGTGTCGCCCGGCTTCAGGCGCAAGCGCAGCAGATATTCGCGATGACGCTCCGTCCACCACCAGAAGCCACCCGCCGCTAACCCAGCAAGAATGACCACCAGGAGCAGAATCAGACCGAATCGTACACCACCATGTTGTCTCATCCTCCACCTCCCTTGTTGGGTGTACTTCGAAATACTTCGCGCTGCTGCTTTGTCCTGCCAAAAGGTATACTCCTTGTCGTGATTCGACAGACCATTCGGGGCTGGATGGAGCGGGCGTTGGAGGCAGCCCAGCAGGCAGGGCAGCTGCCACCCGGTGAAGTTCCCGCTTTCGAGGTGGAAATCCCGCGTAGCGAGCAGTTCGGCGACTATTCGACCAATCTGGCGATGGTGCTGGCACGGCAGGTGCGTCGCAATCCGCGCGAGGTGGCGGACATTTTGCTGGCACACCTGCCCGAAGAGACCCGCCAGTGGGTCGAACGCGCCGAAATCGCGGGTGCAGGCTTCCTCAATTTCTACCTGAAACCGGGCTGGACGGGCGAGGTGGTGCGGCACATCCTGCAACAGGGCGAGCATTACGGCGAGACCACGCTGGGTGCCGGCAAGCGCGTGCTGATCGAATTCGTGAGCGCGAACCCCACCGGCCCGCTTACACTCGGACACGGACGCAACGCTACTGTGGGCGATACGCTCGCACGCCTGTTCCAAGCGCTCGGCTATCAAGTGGAACGCGAGTTCTACATCAACGATGGGCAAAGCTCCACCCAAATCCGCAACTTCGCGCTCTCCGTCTTGACCCGCTACCAACAGCTGCGCGGCGAACCCGTCGAGATGCCCGAAGACGCCTACCACGGCGACTATGTCATCGAGATTGCCAAATGGATTCGCCAGCAATATGGCGATACGGCTGACCAGGGCGAGCCATCCGCAGTGCTGAAGCGATTCGAACAGTGGGCAACAAGCCAAGTGCTGCAAGAGCAGCAGCGCGACCTAAGCGACTTCCGTGTCCATTTTGACCGCTGGTTCTCCGAGCAGAGCCTCTATGAAACGGGCGCGGTCGAACGCACCCTGCAACGCCTGCGCGAGATGGGCTATGCCTATGAATCGGAAGGCGCGCTCTGGCTGCGCTCCACCGCATTTGGCGACGAAAAGGACCGCGTGCTGGTGCGGGCAAACGGCATGCCTACCTATCTCGCCTCCGATATCGCTTACCACCTCGATAAATACGAGCGGGGCTATGACCTGCTGGTTAACCTCTGGGGTGCAGACCATCACGGCTATGTGGCGCGGATGAAAGCCGCAGTCGCCGCACTCGGCTACAACCCCGACCAGCTGGTCATCCTGATTTATCAATTGGTGAACCTCTTTCGGGGCGCGGAGCCTGTGCGCATGTCCAAGCGCACCGGTGAGCTTATCACCCTGCGCGAGGTGATGGACGAGATTGGCGTCGACGCGCTCCGCTTCTTCTACCTGCTGCGCTCCCACGACAGCACCCTCGATATCGACCTCGAACTGGCGAAGGAGCAATCGGAGAAGAACCCCGTGTTCTATGTGCAATATGCCCACGCCCGAATCTGCAGCATCGAGCGGGTGGCAGCGGAGCAGGGCGTCCCGTTCCCCACGCTGGAGGAGACCGACTTAAGCCTGCTGACCCATCCCGAGGAGGTCGCGCTGGTCAAGCGTTTGGCAGAGTTCCCCGAGGAAGTGCGCTTCGCGGGGCTGCAGTATGCGCCCCATCGCCTGACCACCTACGCGCTCGATGTGGCACGCGCCTTCCACAGTTTCTACACCGAGTGTCGCGTGCTAAGCGATGACCCGCACCTGACCAAAGCCCGCTTACTGCTCATTCGGGCAGCCCGCATCGTGCTGCATAACACCCTCGCGCTGATGGGCGTCTCCGCGCCTGAGCGTATGGAGCCGCGCGAAACAGGTTGAACACGCCGATGTTGGCGCCCCAATCGGAGGTGGCGTCCTAAAACTGCACGCGCAAGGTGGTGGCGGCGACCCCAGCGCGGTTCGCCATCTCCGGTCCACCCTGGAGCTGGTCAACACCCTTGCCATTCGCATCGATAATCTGATAGAGGATGCCCAGCGAAGCGTTCTCACCCAAATTGTAGCGGAGCTGGAGTGTGAAGTAGTTCCATGTGGGGTTGCCGCGTGCGCCTGCAAACACGAAACTGCGAATCCGCCACGCGACATTTTCATACGCCACCTGCAGCTGCCAACGCGGGTGCAGTTGATAGGTCGCTTCCAGCAGATAGCGGTGGAGCCTGTCGTTGCCCTGATAGCCACGCTGGGGGAACGGAATCTTGCCGCTGCCCGTGTAGAAATCGGCGGTGAGCGTCCCGTGCAAACGCTCGGTCGCCCGGTAGCGCACGACAAAGTAGCTGCCCTTAATGTCGGACGGGTTATAGAGATAGCCGATGCGACCCCAGTTGCCCGGCGCAATAAAGAAGGGCTGAATCTCGCGGTAGCCCAACCGCCCGCTTAGACGCTCGCTGAAATCGTAGTCGACATAGACATCGGTCGCCACATTATTGCGGGAGACGCGCCGACCGTCACCCTGATAGACGATGCTCTGGGTGTAGTCCAGCCCGAAACGGAAACCGCTCCATCGTCCGCGCACATCCAGCCCCAGCACATCCACGCGATCGGCAGGCTGCGTCGGGTTATTGAGGTGTTGGAAGGTGCGTCCTCTGCCCACGCCCGCGGCGAAAAGGGTCAAGCCCACATCCACAAGGTTCTCTTCGCCGCGCACCGCTTCATACTCCACGCGCAGCCCACCCAGCTGGTCTGCTGGAGCGGAAACGGAAGCGTTGTGGTTCGCAAAAAAGATTTGGGACGCGCTCGCTAATGCCGACCGACGCTGATGCACACTCGCCAGAAAGAGGTGCAGACGGTATCGGGAACCACCCGTGCTGAAAAGACCGCCATCGACGCGAAATGCGCCGTCCCGGTAGCGCGGAAAATCGAGATAATAATCGGGCTCGATGCGCTGGAGGGTATAGGGCGTGAATCGGAGCGGGATTCGCCCGATGGTGAGCGCATACTCCCGACCAAAAAGCGGGAGGCTGGTCTGGATATAGGCTTCCCAAATCACGAGATCGGTATTGCCTTGCGTGAAGGTCGCCACGGGCGCGTGAAAGGCATCGGCGTTGCGCGTCGGACTGCGCAGATAGGGGAGATAGTTGCCGATAATCAGCGTTGCCCTGCCTGCCACATTCTCGTTTGCACGCCCCTGCACCGTCAGTCCCAGCTCATGCACCACCACATTGCTTTGCAGGAACCTGCCTGAGGGGTCGATGGGGTTGCCGTTGAGGGTGAACGCGCTCCGCTTGTCGAAGCTGTGGGTGGAGTAGCCGCCGAAGGTCAAATCGCCTTGCCAGCTAAAGCGTGCCGTAATCTGTTCGAACCGCTGCTGCAGTGCTTGCAATTCCTCTTTGAGCGTGCCAATCTGGATAGCCCGTTGGTCGATCTCGTCACGCAGCGATTGTGCCAGTCGTTCCAACGCTTGCACCGCCTCGCTCAATTGTTTGAGTTCCTGCACCTCGGCTTGCAGTTGGGTCAGGCGGCGCACCAGCGGGCTTTCGGTCGGCGTGTCCGCCGGTTCGCTGACGGAGCGCACTGTCTCGAGACGACGCTGGAGGTTGCGCAGGCGCTCGTCAATCAGGCGATAGGCGCGCGCTATCGCCTGAGCGAACTCGGCACGGGTCAAGGCTTTATTCGGGCGAAGGGAGCCATCGGGATAGCCCTCCAGAATGCCCAGCCGCTGAAGCTGTTCAAACGCTTCGTATGCCCAATGCTGACGCGGGTCTTCGTCCATACGCTGAGCGAAGCCAAGCGATAGGCTTAGCGACAGTCCGCACAAAAACAGCCATCCTCTTCTCATCGTTCTCCTCCATGAGTGCGAACCATGATACCCTAAAAAAGCAAGCCCCTGAGCGTTGCGGACCCAGGGGCTTGAGGTAAAGGGTCGTGAGGGGCGCATGGTTGTGCGCCCCTATGACGATGCGCGTCGTTAGAACTTGATGCTGAGCGTGGTGGCTGCCACGCCGCCGCGGTTCTTACCGGTGGTCGGCGCGGGCAGTCCCGTCACACCCTTGGAGTCGGCGTCGATAATCTGGTAGAGCACATTCAGGCTGGCGTTTTCACCCAGATTGTAGCCGACACCCAGCGTGATATAGTTCCATGTGGGGTTCGTGGTGGGCGCAGGTGTGGCGAAGGCGGTGCTGCGTGGTCGCCAAAACGCACCCTCGTAGTTGAGTGAGAGGTTCCAGCGGTCGGTCAGCTTGTAGTCCACGCCCGCCACCACATGCACCAGGTCGTCGTTGGTCTGGTAGCCACCCGCTGCAGCGGGCAGTCGCCCTGTGCCTTCCAGGAACATGCCGTTGACCTTGATGTTGAGGTCATCGGACACCTTGTACTGGACGCTGGCGTAGGGACCGCGCAGGTCGGAGGGGTTCACAAAGTGCCCCACGCGCCCCCAGTAGCCTGGGGCAACAAAGCGCGGGCGCACCTCCAGATACCCTGCCTTCAGGCTCAGGTTCTCGCTGAGGTCGTAGCTCACATTCGCGTTCAGCGCCCAGTTGTCCTGGTCGACGCGGTTGCTGCTGTCGAACACGCCGTTGCTCTGGGCGTACTCCACGCCGATGTTGAAGCCCGCGAACTTCGCGCGGATGTCGCCACCAAACACATCGAAGCGGTTGATGTTCTGCCCAGCAAAGACGATGTTGCCGCCCGTGCCGGCAGCGAAGTAGGTCGCCCCGATGGTCAGGTTTGTGTTCTCACCGCGAATAGCGTCGAACTCCACACGGGCACCTGCGAATTGATCGGGGGTGTTCACGAAGCCCTTGTGGTTGCCAAAACCGATTCGGGGTGCAGTGCCCAGAGCGGAGTTGTAGATATTGGTCTTGGCAGCCCACAGGTTCAGGCGCACCGTGCCGAAGTTGAAGCCCAGATTGCCTCCGTCGACGCGATACCGATTGTCGTTATAGCGTGGGAAGTTCAGGTAGTAGTCGTAGGTGGGGCGGTAGAGGGTGAACGGGGTCAGCGCGACGGGGAAGCGTCCCACAGTGACATCCATGCGCGTGCCGAACACATCGATGGGTGCCTTCACATAGGCTTCCCAAATGACGGTGTCAGTCTGGGGGGCTGGTGGAGGGACAGGAGGCGCAGGTGGGGGTGGGGTACGCCCATAGCGCAGGTAGTTCCCCAGAATGAAGGTTGCCGAGCCGAAGACCTCCTCGTTGATTTGGCCGCTGAAGGTCAGCCCCAGCTCGTGCACCACATCGATGCTCTGCAGGAACTTGCCCGATGGGTGGAGCCTGTTGTTATTCCAAGTAAGCGCATCGGCTCCGTCGATGCTGTGGGTGGCGTAGCCGCCGAAGGTCACATCGCCGCTTATGCTGACGCGTTCCTTCTTCTTCTCCAGCGCCTCCACGCGGCTCTGGAGCGCGGCGAAGTCCTTCTTCAGCGTGTCCACATCCACACCGAGGTTCGCCAGCTCCTGCTGGAAGGTCTGTCCCAGTCGTTGCAGGGTCTGCACAGCGGATTGGAGCTGTTTCAGCTCGTTCACCGCCTGCTGCAGCTCCTGCATCTGTCGGCGCAGCTCCTCCACATTGGCAGGCTGAGTGGGCTCAGGGCGCGTTGGTGCAATCTGCTCGATGCGGGTACTCAGCGCACGGATACGCTCGTCGATGTTGCGGTAAGCGCGAGCAATTGCCTGGGCGAATTCCGCACGGGTCAGAGTGCGATTCGGGCGGAAGGTCCCATCCGGGTAGCCCTCGATAATCCCGGCTCGCACAAGCTCCTCGATCGCCTGGTAAGCCCAGTGACCGGGAGGTACATCATCCATTTGGGCGAGCGCAAAGTTTGCCATCAGGCTCAGCCCAGCCACTGCAATAAGCCATCGCTTCATCTGAAGCATCCCTCCTCCATGAGTTTTAGATTGGAAGGATTCACCGGGGGAGGGAGCGCAAGCAGCCTATCCGAAGGTTTCCTGTTTGCGCACTCCCTGCGCACCCGCTGATCCTTCGCCCACTATAATACCCTATCCATGACAAAAAAGTCAAGGGGGGGTGAGGGTGTTCGAAAATTCCTCTTCCACCCACCAAACCACCATCACAGAACCACCACAACCCACACACAACAAAAAATACCACCACCCCCAACACGCAGATACTGCGCCATATTCCACAACACCAACTGACCCCACACCCGAACCCGCCCATACGCCGCACGCCGACAACCCATATAACTCCCATACGCCCCCTTCACACTCCCAAACACCTGCTCTATCCGATAACG
>Ga0079997_117302_pt1 | contig 36597 bp, 37 predicted proteins | sample PerSpoCPS_CMetaG_FD_69200 | JGI IMG/M metagenome (GOLD analysis project Ga0079997, IMG submission 69200) | Archaeal communities from Yellowstone National Park, Wyoming, USA - Perpetual Spouter C (PS_C) MetaG (SPADES assembly) (version 2) | ecosystem: Environmental > Aquatic > Thermal springs >... | reverse complement strand
GCCTCAATCGTCTTTTGAACGACATAGTATGGCATATATGTATTTATCTCACCTGCAAGCTCAATAAACCTCGTTTGAAAATCATATTCCCTTGCTTTCCAAGTTAGATAAAAAGGGTCTATGGGGATACAGTGCCCGCCAAGCCCTGGTCCTGGGTAAAACGCCTGGAAGCCAAACGGTTTTGTCTTCGCTGCTTCAATCACCTCCCAAATATCAATCCCCATCCTGTCAAAAAGCATCTTCAACTCATTTACAAGCGCTATGTTAACAGACCTATAAATGTTTTCAAGCAGTTTAACCGCCTCAGCTGTCTTCGTTGACGATACAGGGACAACTTTTGAGACAACTTTGGAATAAAGTGCCTTTGCCACCTCAAGGCATTTTTCTGTATATCCACCGACGACTTTCGGTATGTTTGACAGCGAAAATCCTTTATTCCCCGGGTCTTCCCTCTCTGGAGAGAAAGCAAGGAAAAAGTCAACGCCTGCTTTTAAACCGCTCTTTTCAAGGACAGGTCTCAAATCCTCATCCGTAGCCCCAGGGTAAACGGTTGATTCAAGAACGACAAGTTGACCCCTGCGCAAATATCTTGATATTGTCTCCCCTGTGTTAAGGACGAAGCTCATATCCGGCTCACGATACCTATTCAAAGGCGTAGGGACGCAAATTATGATAACATCAACTTCACTTAATTTTGAAAAATCGGATGTCGCTTTGAACTTACTGTTTTGTTTTATCGGTGTTATATCAATGTGCTTTATATAGCTTTCACCCCTGTTTAAAAGATTGACCTTTTCATCGTCAATATCAAATCCGACGACATCAAAGCCGGCTTTTGAAAAAGCAATCACAAGAGGGAGACCCACATAACCAAGCCCTATGACACCTATCTTTGCGGTCTTTGAGTTAATTTTTTCAATTAATTCAATATGTAAATCAGATAACATTTAAGCCCCACCTTTTTTACTTTGCGTGCTACCGCCATTGCGACCCCTGAATTGGCTCGCTGATGGTGAATGGTTGATATGTAAATTTTTTGAAGCCATACCCAACGAAAAATTTCGGTATAAATATAATAAATTTAAAAATTCAAGTCAAGTATAGCGATTAAATTTGTCTCTAAATTGTTACTTCTGCCTCCAATTTATTCATCCCGGACTTAACGATTCTCTTCACTCTCTATAACTTCTCTTGGGGTTTTTCTTTTCAGCTCTGTTCTATCAAAATCTGAATCAAAACTTATTATTGTTAGATTATATTTTTCTGCAACCACATATTGGTATGCATCATCAAAATCAAGGTTATATTTCCTTTTTATTTGCAGCAAATACTTTATATCTTCAATTTCTAATTTAATTTTTGAAATAAAAGAATTCGCAATATCATCCAAAAAATCTTCAAAAACTTCTTCTTTATTAAGACGACAAAGAATTATCCCAATTGAATAAAGAGAAAATTCAGAAATAGCGATCGAATTTGTCTCTACATTTTGGAAAAATGCTTTACATTCATCTAACCTTTCTCACCCGAGGAGCAACTCCAACCATACATTAGTATCAGCGAGATACTTCATCGTTATCCCACCATTCTAATGCTTTCTTTTGCAAATCCAACGAAGTGAATTTATCACGATACTCTTTAAGACCACCGACCCAAGTTAAACTTAATTTTTTTCGTTTGAAACCTTGCTTAAACTTCTTCTCCCATAAAAACTGAGCAAAATCCTCAAGCTCTTTTCTCAAGTCCTGTGGCAACTCTTTGATAATATCCTCTAATTTTTTTCTCTCTTGCATATTCATTCAAACCTTTAAACTTAATTTTTAAAGAGTTTTTCTTTAAAGTTCAATCCCAGTTTCTGCCATTATTTTAGTAAATAGGTTTTCGGATGGATTATCGGTCACAATAAGGTCTGTCTTCCTTTCACCCAGAGTCAAAATTAGATCCACCCTAATCATCCTTCTTGTGTTATCATCTATTTTCTCGGAAACCACTATGAGGTCAATGTCTCCACCCCTCTTTTCAGGATCGGTGCGACTGCCGAATAAGATTATCCTTGCATCTTGATCATACTTTTTTATTATTCTCTTTATCGCCACAATTTCTTCAGGAGAAAGCCTAACTTTGGTATGCTCTTCTTTTCTCATTAAAGCGATCGTTAAATTTTTCAAACCTTCAAACTACAAAAGCTACCGGAAAATAGAGTAACGATGAAAGCCAACTTTACATTAAGATATGAGGGATAAAATTGGATTTTTTTGTTTTTGCGTGCTACCGCCATTGCGACCCCCAAATTGGCTCGCTGATGGTGAATGGTTGATATGTAAATTTTTTGAAATCATACCCAACGAAAAATTTCGGTATAAATATAATAAATTTAAAAATTCAAGTCAAGTTATGATAGAACTCGTCTTTATCTCATCTCTACTTGCGTGAGAGTTCAAGCGTGAGGGGTAATGTTAATTTTTTCTCATCAAAAAAATTAACAGCAACCGCCGACTTCTTTTATCCCCTCATAAAAACTCGCATCTTCAAGTGCCTCCTTTATCATCTCTTTCGTCGGCGATCCGTAAAACTTGTCACCTATTCTGTAAACCCTACACACAAGCCCGTAATTACCGTTATCAACATAATTTGGGTCAACATCAACTCCATTAACCCTAATTGTCGGCGAGCCGGGGAAACGGTACTTCAAAGCATCATCTTCGCTTTTTATCTCTATCTCCTCAATCTCATAATGTTTTATCTTCGCTTCGGATATCGCCTCCATCAAATTCTTCCTCGCCATTTCGTGGTTTGGACAGTCAGAAAAGTAGAGAAATTGAATTTTCATGGCTTCACTTTTTTCTTTAATCTCCAAAAATTTTTTAAATTTTTCAAAAAAATCCCATCAAAAACAAATGAAATCCCTTGGTTTAGTTCTATTTTCCGTCCTGATAATTTTCGGTTGCGCAACTCAAATCCCACCCTCTGGCGGACCACCTGACACAACGCCACCACAAATAATAAAAACATCTCCAAAAAATGGGAGCGTCAACTTCAAAGAAAACTTCGTTGAAGTAGAATTTAGCGAATATGTTGATAAACGCTCCGTTCAAGACGCGATATTCATCTCACCATATATTGAAGGCGAGATCAAATACAAATGGTCTGGAAGAAAACTTAAAATCATTTTCCCCCAAAAACTCAAAGAAAACACAACTTATGTCATCACATTTGGAACGGAGATAAGAGACATAAACGCTGGGAACAAAATGAGGGAATCATTCACCCTCGCATTTTCAACTGGTCAAAAAATTGACACTGGCTCAATTGAAGGGAAAATTTACACTGAAAAGGAAAACTTCATGGTATTTGCATATTTAATTGACGGTTTAAATCCTGATACACTTTCACCAATTCACACTAAACCAGATTATGCGACTCAGGCAGGGAAAGATGGAACTTTTAAATTTCAATTTATAAAATTTGGCAAATATAGATTGTTCGCCATAAACGACAGAACGAAAAATTTCCTCTATGATCCAAGCGTTGATGATTATGGGGTTTACTGGGGCGATATAACCATTGATTCTCTTAATCCATCGGTTTCAAATATAATTTTTAAGACGACGCTTGAGGACACAAGCAAACCATTCGTTTCCTCTATAACCCCAATTGACAACTCGCACATAATCGTCAGATTTTCAGAAAAAGTGACTTTAAAAGATAAAGCCATAAAAATTGAAAGTTCAAAACGAGAGTTGCCTTTTATCGTTCAACAATTTCAAGACAGCACAAGGTTTATACTCATAACCGAAAAGCTTGAACAAGGTGAGAAATACATTCTGAAAATTTCAAAATTAACAGACATATCGGGAAACGAAATCAATCCCGTTGCTCTTGAAATTTCCGGGGACTTTCCCCCCGACACAACAGCTCCTTCTCTAATTTTTTCAACGCCATCAGAAAACGAAGAAGATGTAAGCTTAACACCGACGATAAAACTTTACTTTGACGATGTTTTAAAAAGCGATTTCATTGTAAATCTCCTTGACTCGACGGGTAAGGAGATAAAATTAAAAATCATGCAAAGTCAAAACATAATCACGGTTCAACCCGAAAGCGAGCTCAAACCGGGTGAAACTTACACGATCAAAGTTTTCAATTTAAGCGACATAAATTCAAATAAGCTCAATGACACACTTAAACTAACATTTAAAACAGTTGACCCTTCAAATTTTGGAGCGATTGAGGGAAAAATAATCTGCGAAGACACAACAAGTGATGTCATAATTTCTGCTTTTGACACGGAGAAAAAGAAGGTCTTTCACACGACTTCAAAATGTAATTCAAAATTTTCATTTGAGCAGATACCACAGGGCAAATATATAATTTCCGCTTTCATTGACTCAAACAGGAATGGGAAATATGATTACGGTAGGGTTTTCCCATTTGTTCCCTCGGAGAGATTCACATTTTATCCCGATACTGTTAAGGTCAGGGCGAGATGGACAACTGAAAATGTTGATATAAAATTTTAATCAAATGTAATCACACATTTAAGCGAATCGCCTGCTTTCGCAGTTATATCAAAAGCTTTTGCTGTATCTTCAATTTTAAATCTATGTGTGACGAACTTTTCCGCTTTTATAATCCCATCGCTTATCAATTTTAACGCTTCAATTGTATCATCCGGACCGGCTGAATAGCTCGGTATGATTGATATTTCGTTGAAGTAAATTTCGTATGGTTTGATTTCCAATCTTGCGTCTTCAGGTGTCGGCGTAAAAAGGATAAGTTTCCCACCTTTTGCGACAAGTTCCAACCCAGAGTTTATCGCTTCAATTGTCCCTGGACCAACGATGACGATGTCAGCCATGTATTTTTTTGTCAATTCACTTACTTTCTCCTTCACATTTTCCTTTGAGAAATCAATTACAAAATCAGCGCCATTTTCAATTGCCTTATCAAGGCGGTATTTAACTTTATCAACTCCGATGACGATTTCAGCACCGTAAAATTTCGCAAGTTTAACATTCACCTGTCCCATAAAACCAAGTCCCAAGACGACCACATAATCCCCTCGTTTTATCCCTGCCTTTTTAAACGCCTTTACAGAACACGCCACTGGTTCAATCAAAGCCCCATCCTCAAAAGAAACATCATCTGGAAGTTTAAACATATCATTTTGAAGGTTCACATTCGGAACTTTGACGAATTCGGAGACCCCGCCTGGTATTATTTTTGAATTTTTCCAAGTTTCGCACATCGTGAAATTCCCGCGTTCACAATATCTACACTTCATGCAAGGCGCGTGATGATGTATGAAAACCCTATCCCCAACTTTAAACTTACTCACATTTTCACCAACTTTAACGACGACGCCCGATAGCTCGTGTCCTATCACAAGCGGAGCTTTCTTCTTAACATACCATTTCATCGTGTCGCTTGAACAAATCCCGCAAGCTTTAACTTTAACGAGAACCTCATCCGAATTTATATCCGGGATTTCCATCTCTTCAATCCTTATATTGCCGAAGTCATATAATTTTGCAACTTTCACAGGTATGAAATTTTTAATTTAAAAAAATCCCACCCATTGTAGGGAAATTTTCGCGCCTTGGCAAGATATTTACAACCCCGGGTTAGTCCTCAAAGTTTTTTGAAAATCTTTTTTCTTCAAATTCACCGCCGAAAACATATGGCACCGCGTAGCCGTACCAATCAAGCTTTGACTTTTTAATTAACGAGAGGACATGTCTTTTTGTTTTCTTGCGGAAGTCAAGTATCCCTTCCGCCTTCTCAAAAGCAGTGGGTAGAGGTTCACCCGGGAAAAGGAACTTCAACATTGCGACGAGCATTTTTTCATCCTGACCCAACATAAGCGCTCACATCTTTTAATTTTCTCTGATGTAATTTACTAACAAGCCGAGAATTAGTCAAGTTTAATAATTTGTTTTTTTGAGCCGTTTTTTTTATCATTACTTTGACAAAAAATTTGAACAAGAAGATATGACAAGGAAAAACAAGGTTCAGGTCTTCACCCCTGAACTTGTATTTGAGGGAAACAACAAAAAGTTTTACACCTCGGAGGAAGAAAATTGTCTAATAATGAAGTTTAAAGACACGATCACCTTAAGAGATGGGACGGTTTTCAAGATGAAGGGACACGGTGAACTTAGGAATAAAATTTCAACAATTTTATTTGAGTATCTTCACAACTTCAACATACTTACGCACTATATAAAGCCAGTTGATGAAAGTTCAATGCTAGTTCGCAAACTCAATATGATTCCAATCAAAGTTGTCGTGAGAAATATAGCAGCTGGAAATTTTTGCGATAGGTTCGGGATTGAAAAAGGCAGAGTCCTTGATCAGCCAGTTATTGAACTTTATTACAAGAACAACACATCGCATTATCCGTTTGTTAATGAATACCATGTATATGCTTTGCACATCTCCACCCCAGAGGAAATTGCGATGATTACGAGGATGGCTTCAAAGATAAATGCCATATTGAGGTCATTTTTTGAGCGCAGGGATTTGAAATTTGTTGATGCGAGGTTTGAATTTGGAGTGCTTGGGGATGACATAGTGCTTGGGGATGAGATATCCCCGAGGACTTGCAGAATTTGGGATAAGGAGACAAATGAACCGCTTGATTTTGAAAGGGTTCGCTTCAACATGGGCAATGTAAAGGAAAGCTATAGTGAAATTTTAAGGCGCATATCAATTTAAATGGGGAAAGTTAGATTGATAGCGAAGTATGGATTTTCCACGGTTGTTTGGATAATTGCAATTTCTATCGTTTTAATCTTTATCTCTTTTGTGATAAAATTAACACCGATTAGAATTTTACTCTTCATCTCGGCAATTTTCTTAACTTCGTTCACGCTTTTCTTTTTCAGGGACCCGGAGCGAAAAATTCCAAATGGAGATGGTATAATTGTTTCGCCAGCGGATGGGAAAGTTTTTTTGATAAGGGAGTTTTTTGAAAATGAATTCATCTTTGACGAGGCAATTCAGGTAAGTATTTTTATGTCGCCTTTAAATGTCCATGTGAATAGAATCCCAATAAGCGGTGAAGTAAAATTTTTGAAATATGTCCCCGGCAAATATATTGTTGCATTTGATGAAAAATCTTCCGAAAATAATGAGAGAAAAATCATAGGAATTGAAACGGAAGACGGTTTTAAAATTTTGGTCAAGCAAATCGCTGGCTTTATCGCCAGAAGAATTGTCTGCGATGTAAGAAAAGGAGATAAGGTGAATACGGGTCAAAGATTCGGGATGATAAAGTTCGGTTCAAGGGTTGATGTGATAATGCCGAAGGATAAAGTTGAATTGCTTGTTAACTTAGGTCAAAGTGTAAAAGCAGGTGAAACAATAATTGCAAAAGTTAAGAGGTGAGATTATAATGAAGAGAAACAAGTTTATCTTCGTCCCGAGTTTGTTCACGGTTTTGAACATGTTTTCGGGGTTTCTTGCAATTTTGTATGCGATGAACGATTTATATATTCAGTCAGCTTGGTTTATAATTTTGGCTGCAATTTTTGATTCGCTTGACGGGACTATGGCTCGGCTGACAAAGAGCGCGACTGAGTTTGGAGTTGAGCTTGACTCGCTTGCGGATGTGATTTCGTTTGGGGTTGCGCCATCAATCCTCGTTTATAAGTTTTACTTTCACGAGTTCGGTGAAATTGGGATATTTTTGAGCTCGCTCTTGATGATATTCGGAGCGATGCGACTTGCGAGGTTCAATGTTGAACTCGTTGGCTTTGATAAGGAATTCTTCAAGGGTCTGCCTATACCTTCTTCAGCTTCAACCGTTGCGTCTTACATAATTTTGTTCTATAATGAAGAAACTGGGATGCCAAATTTTGAAAAGCATGCCCTTATACCGATGGTCGTAGCCCTATCCTTACTTATGGTCAGCTCAATCAAATACGACACGATACCGAAATTTTCGCTCAAAGCACTGAAAACATCGCCGATAAAATTTCTTTACTTTTACCTCGGTGTAGTCCTTGCGATAATAACCCGCGGAAAGATAATTTTCCCTTGGTTTGTTGTCTTCATAATTTTCGGCGCATTGAGATCGCTTTTTAACACATTTAAACCAGTTCTTGGGCTTGCTGGGACGAAATCAACTGAAGAAGATGATGAATTCAATGACTTTGATATTTAATTGGAATTAAAAATTATGAAAGCGAAAGTCATAATCAAGCTGAAGGACACAATCCTTGACCCGCAAGGTTTGACGATACATCATGCGCTTGAAACGCTCGGGTACAAAAACATTGAAAGTTTAAGGTCGGGGAAATTTTTTGAGATTGAGTTAAATGTTGAGGATAAAGAGAAAGCTGTTGAAATCGTTGATGAAATTTGTAAAAAGCTTCTTGCAAATCCGGTGACGGAGGAGTATCAGTTTACCATTGAGTAGTTAAAAAATTCAAACCACTTCAATTTTTCCTCCGGAGATTTTGCGGTAGATATAAAGCAAAGCCATCACGAACGCACTTAACAGGAAAGCAAGCGCTGAGCCGAAGGGTTTATCCCTTGCGATCATAAATTGATTTTGTATGAGATTTCCAATAAGCATACTTTTTGCCCCGCCCAGAAGGTCTGAGACGATAAAAGAGCCAAGCGTTGGGATGAAGACGATGACAACTCCAACGATTATCCCTGGCAATGTCAATGGTAAAATCACGCGCTTTAAGGTGGAAATTTCATCAGCGCCGAGGTCTTTTGACGCTTCAATCAAAGTTATGTCAATTTTTTCAAGCGATGCATAGATCGGCAAAATCATAAACGGCAACTCTCCGTAAACAAGCCCAAGCAAAACAGAAAATTCATTGTATAACAAAGGCAGTGGCTTTTCAATCAAACCTATTTTCATCAGAAACAAATTTAACAAGCCCTCATCTCTCAAAATTAAAATCCAAGCGTATGTTCTTATTAAAAAGCTCGTCCAAAGCGGGACAATTATAAAGAAAAGATAGAGAATTTTTCGCTCGGGTTTCACAAAGAACGCGATATAATAAGCAACAGGAAAACCGAGGAAGAGACAAATTAAAGTTGTCAATGTTGCTATGTAAAGCGAACGAATATAAATTGGAATGTAAAGTTCGTCAAATGCTCTCGCATAATTTTTAAGCCAGCGGAATGAGATGATATATTCCTTTAAATTTTCAATTGGTTCAAATCCCCCATAAACCCCTCGTTGCAAGAAACTGTAATAAAACATTATCAAAAGCGGAAAAAGGAAAAAGATCACCAAAACGATCAAAGATGGAACAAGAAGCAGTGGATAAATTTTCCCCTTCACGCCGGTTCAAGGAAAACTATGTTTCTTTTCTCCCAAACTGCGTAAACTCTATCCCCGGGGTAGAATTCATCTTTAAATTTGACATCGCGATTTTGCTCTTCAACAAAAATAGAAAAACCATTTACCTTTAGAATCCAGCTGGTTGAAGCACCATAATATATCTTCGTCTCAACCGTTGCCGGAACGCAGACGAAAGATGGATTTTTCAATGGCGTTTTCCTTATGAAAATTTTTTCAGGTCTTACGATGAACTTAAATTCGCTTGTTGAAATATTGAACCCGTTGTTTATTGAGATTTTAAACTTTAGGTTTTCAAGAAGTTCCACTTCAAATAAGCGTCCGCTCAATTTTCTAATGAAACAAGTGAAAAGGTTTCTCGCTCCCATGAAGTTTGCAACGAACTCAGTCCTTGGTCTTTCAAAAATTTCATATCCCGTGCCAACTTGTTCAATTTTTCCAGAATTTATAACGGCGATTCTATCCGATATTGAAAGTGCTTCTTCTTGATCGTGAGTCACGAAGATAAATGTTATTCCGACTTCGTGTTGGAGCTTTTTCAACTCAACTTGCATTTCCTTTCTCAACTTAGGGTCAAGCGCGTTAAGAGGTTCATCAAGGAGCAAAACCTTTGGTTTAAGGACGAGCGCTCTTGCAAGTGCAACTCTTTGTTTTTGTCCTCCGCTAAGTTCGGATGGCTTCCTGTTCTCAAGTCCAGTTAAGCGAACCATTTCAAGCGCTTCATAAACTCTCCTCATGACTTCGGATTTTTTGATGTTAGCGTATTTAAGTCCGAAGGCGACATTTTCAAAAACATTTAGATGCGGAAACAGGGCATAATTTTGAAAAACCATATTTACGGGTCGCTTATAAGGCGGGGTCTCGGTATAATCAACGCCGTCAATTATAACTTTTCCTGCATCGGGGCTTTCAAATCCAGCGATTATTCTAAGTAGGGTCGTCTTACCGCAACCGGAGGGTCCAAGCAGTGAGAAAAATTCGCCTTTGTTTATGGTGAGATTGATGTCTTTGAGAACTTTAACATCGCCGAATGATTTACTTATGCCCTGGAGCTCAACCAGGGCTTGTCCGTTGGACGAGGCGACTTTCTCCATTTCCGCTAAGTTCCCTCCAAATTTAGTGGTTCAATTATTCCGACTTTGACAAGTTCAAAGATATTTCCTTTTTCTCTCTTCATGGTGCTCCTCCGAAATTTTTTCAAGATAAAAATATAAAATCTTTTCAGAAAAAATCAAGTTTTGTAGCTTAACACGATGACATATTTGACATATTCGGTTAAATTTGATATTTTTCAAAACAAAAATTGAAGGACAAACCGAAGATGAAAAAGATGCTTTCTCTCGTTTTATCGTTGCTTTTAATTTCAGTTTCACTTGCACAGATAGAGGTCGTTGACGACTTGAATAGAAAAATCCAATTTCAAAATCCACCTCAAAGAATTGTATCACTTGCACCAAGTATAACCGAGACATTGTTTTCACTTGGTCTTGGAGATAGAGTCGTCGGCGTGACGAGATACTGCAATTATCCACCAGAAGCGAAGAAAAAGCAAGTCATCGGCGGAGTTGTTGACCCAAATTATGAATTGATAGTTTCGCTCAATCCCGACTTGATCATAATGACGGTTGAAGGAAACACAAAGGAAAGCTTTGAACGGCTTTCGGGGCTCGGGTTTAAAATTTTTGTTACTAATCCGAGAAATTTTGACGGGATTTTCAAGACGATGCTTGACATAGGTAAAATTTGCGCAGTTGAAGAAAGGGCTAAATTTTTAGTTGATAGCTTAAAAGGTGAGCTTGAAAGGATTGAGAAACCTAAAAATAAACCCAAAATTTTCGTTTTGCTCTCTTTGAATCCACTGATGACAGCAGGGAAAAACACATTTATAAACGAGATAATTGAAAGAGCTGGCGGAGTTAACATCGGGGGGCGTTCAAATCAAAATTATCCGATTTTCAACAGGGAGGAAATTTTGAGGGAAAACCCGGATATTTTAATTTTAACTGATATAACGCTTGACAAAGATGAACTATTGAAAAACTTTCCCGAGTGGAAACATTTGAAAGCTGTTAAAGAAAATAGGATTTTCAAAATTGACCCGGACATTATCTTGAGACCTTCGCCAAGGGTTGTGCTTGCGACAAAAATAATTTCTCAACTTATAAAAAAATTTTAAAACAAAACCAAATCGCAGATGAAAAAAGAGAAAGTGTTCATCGCTGTAGCTGGAAATATCGGCTCTGGGAAATCCTCCTTGACCAAACTTCTAAGCGAACACTTCGGATGGAAAGCGTATTACGAGTCGGTTGATGACAACCCTTATCTTGATGACTTTTACAAAGACATGAAGCGTTGGTCTTTCAATTTACAAATTTACTTCCTCTCAAAAAGGTTTAAAGACCATATGGAAATTGTTAACTCGCCTTATTCAATAATTCAAGATAGGTCAATTTATGAAGATGCTGAAATTTTCGCAAGGAACTTGTATGAGATGGGAAACATGGATGAAAGGGATTATAAAAACTATGTTGAGCTCTTCAACATAATGACAAGTTTTTTGAAGCCACCCGATTTGATAATTTATCTTCGGGCAAATGTTGATACTCTGTTAAGGCAGATAAAACTTCGTGGCAGAAGCTTTGAGCAGAACATACCAAGGGAATATCTTGAAAGCTTGAATAAACATTACGAGGATTGGATTTCAAGATATAAACTTGGGGAAATTTTGATTCTTGAGACGGATGATTTAGATTTTGTAAATGAAAAGGATGATTTTAAAAAGGTGGTTGAAATTGTAACCGAAAAACTTGAAAAAATCGGTTATGAAGTAAAAACAAAAAAGACGGTGTAAATGAAATATCTTGTGATTGATGTAGAATCAACAGGGCTTGAGCCTGGGTATCACGAGATAATTCAACTTGGTGCTTGTTTATTTGACGAGAACTGGAATCAACTCGGGACCTTCCTTACAAATGTTTACCCGATACACGAGGATAGGTTTTCGCTTCCAGCGATGGGAATTCATCAGCTTTCACTTCACGATTTGAAGGACGCGCCGATGATTTACGATGTCATTCCGAAGTTTGAATCATGGATTTTAAGAACGCTTAAAAAACCAGAAACAGCGCGAAGTGTTCTCAAAGAGTTAACGCTTTGCGGTCAAAGCGTCACATTTGATATAAACTTTCTACACTTCGCTTATCGTGAAGCTAAGTATGACTGGCCATTTTCAAGCAAGGTGATTGATTTACACATACTCGCTTTTTACTATTTCACAATTTTGAAGAATAACAATTTACCCACACCGAAGTCGTTGAGTTTGGATTCTATCGCTGAGTATTTCGGTTTGAAACGCTCTGGTGAAGCCCACAATGCGCTTGAAGATGCACTTATAACAGCCAAATGTATCGCTTTGATAATGAACGAATCAAAGAAATTCAAAATACAGCCGTGATAAGGGTTCACGACATAAAATTGAAAGGTGAGAAAACTTTGCTTCGCCCTTTTACACCTGAGGATCTTGAAATGGCTTTCAAATGGAACAACGATCCTTTTGTTCTTGAAGCTGAGGGCGAACCAGAGCACACATGGGATGAGGTCATTGAGGTTTATGATTACCTCTCAAACAACGGGCTTTTATTTATAATTGAAGCGATTGATGTACCAAACCCAGAGCCGATCGGCGAGATTTGTTTACTGCACGATAACGATTATGAACGACTTGGAGTTGAAGATAGAAATGAATTGATTTATTGCATTCCGATTCTCATCGGGAAGCCGAATTATTGGGGCAAAGGTTATGGTAAAGATGCTGTAAAGACAATTTTAAAATTCGCCTTTGAAGTAATGGGCGCTGATAGAATTTTTGCAACGGATATCTTCTCGTTCAGCCAAAGGTCAATAAATCTGTTTAAGTCGCTTGGTTTTGACGAGACAAGGAGGGACAAGAACCGAATCTATTACAGGGGCGAGTATTACGACATAATTGATTTTTGCATCACTCGGGAAAAGTACTTCGCCTTACATTCAAAATTTTCTGCACGGGAAAATAAATGAAAATCGCTTTTTTAATTGATTCCCAACCTTCAACTGAACAAACTTCTGCTTTTAAATGGGCAAGGACAAGGTTCGGCTGTGTTTACAAGGTTGAAATTGAAAAATTACATCTTGAAAAGCTTGACGAATTTAACATAATATGGTGGCACTACGACAAGGATTTGAAACTTCCAGATGTCGTGGAAGATGAAGCATTCAAAACACGAATAAAAAACTTTTTGAAAAATGGAAAGGGATTGCTTTTGACTTTGTCCGCGGTGAAACTTCTGAACAAACTTGAGATTGAACCGATTGAACCGGACTTTGAGGACTTCGGAATCTTCGCTGATGAAGAATCCGCTTCTTACGGGTTTGCTTCTTTTTTCGGTCATCCCATATTCAAAAAACTTAACAATGCGGTTTGGACGGAATATCTGTCGCAAGGGGAAAGGTTTTTAAAAATTGCCTATTACAGAAAGACACCACAAAAATTAAAAGTTGTAGCAGTTGAGAGAAACGAAGCGAAGATTGAAACCGACAAAAAAATCTTGCTTGAATACGAGGGAGAAGGTAGAGCTATATGCATCGGCGCAGATGTTTTCTTTTCAAGGAAAGAAAACAGATTTCATCACAATCTTGATCGTTTGATTTTAAATTCAATCCTTTATCTTAACAATCCATCCAAGTTCAGCGAGCCAAAAACTTACTGGGATTCCACAAAAGAAGTTCAACAGGTCAATTTAAACATAGAGGAAAAATCGTTAAGGGGAGCGCAGAAAAAAATCGGTCGGAAAAGTTCTAATTTCTCAACCGAAGCTGAAACTTGCTATGTTCAAGGTGAAAGCATCATCGCCGAGGTGTCAAAACAGGGAATAAGCAAAGTCAGAATTTTGCCATTTAAACTCATTGATGAGATAAAATTTTTCATTGAAAAAGGGGGCGAGGTTTTAACCCCGAGAAATGTCTCGCTTTATCTCAAGCCAGAGTGTGTAGTTAAAGAAGTTGAATTTGAGAGAGTAAAGATCAAAGAAACAATTTTTCCTCACCCCAAAAAGTCAATCCTCGTCCTTCATCACCTATCAACATCGGATGAAGATATAAAAATTTGTTTTGACTTTAAGATAACGCCGGAAATTTTAAGTCAAACGCCGATCAAGGTTGAAAAATTTCGTTTTGGATTTGAAGAAAGGTTGAAAGCGTTCTTTATCATCAATGATGAGCTTTTCTCTATTTTCATCGGCAGTGTTAAAAGACCTGATGAATTTAATTTCAAACTTGAAAATGGCTTGTCTATAAGTGTAAAGTATAGAATCCCAGCGGGGATGGAGAAAGCGTTCAACATAGCAATAGCTGGTGAGGTTAAGCAACCTTACTCAAGTGAAAGGATAATTCACACAGCGAGGGAATTTTATAAACTTGCTTTAAAATCAACGCATAAGGTCTTTAAAGATAACTTCAAAACGATAAGAAATACGATCCGCAGACGGCTTCAAATTTCAACTGATGATAAAAAATTTGAAAGGGATTTCAACTTCGCCGTCGTTTTACTTAACAGGTTTCAAAAAAGGATAAAAAATCTCGGGCGTTGTTTCGTCCCAAACCCGAGATGTAATTTCGTCAAGGTTGACGAAATTTTAAAATCACTTCCCGCGCTTTTAAAAATCGGTGAATATGAAATAGTTAGAGATACGCTTGAATTCATCGGGAGATTTTTAAGCGTAAGAGGCGACTTGCCGACGATGTTCTATTTCTCCGGAATTTTTGAGTATAACGATGAAATCAAGAACAGTTACATTGAAATTGCTGGGGATTATGTTAAGGCGACAAAGGATAAAATTTTCGCAAAATTTACCTGGCGAAGGATAAAAAAATTTTTTGACTTTGAAAACGACATTGAAAAGATCAGCGATAAAGCGATAAATTCACTGTTACTTTTAGCCGATGTTAACTCCGACGATAAAGCGATTGAGAAATTAAAAAGTTTAACTCGGAAAAATGAATTAAAAGCGACGAACCCCTACAATTTCAACATAACCTCTGGCTCAGATATTGCTGGGTTTGTTGAGCAAGCTATAATTGAGCGCTTTAATTTTGAGGTTGATGCCTTTGAAAAGGAGTTGTTCTTTTCACCAGTTATTGACGCTTGGGAATATTTTGAAATCAAGAACTTACGGCTTAAGAATATGCGCATCAACATCTCAATGAATAAAAATGAAAAAGTGATCTCATTCCGTTTTGAAAAGCGCGATGTCCCTGAGGTCAGGGTGATTTTCGCACCGAGATTTGAAAGAGATGTCAAAATTGACAAAGTTTTGATCAACGGGAAAATTTTAGATAGAGTTGCATTTGATGATAAAAGTTTTAGGGTTGAATTTACCTTCAGATTTAAAGCCGAGGTTGATATTTATCTTTCGGGGTCTTGATTCAAGAAGCGGGATGGCAATGCAAATGGGTTTTTATGAAGCGAGAGACCGAAACTTTGACCACATCTATTTGCAAGGATATCCCTTTCATCTTTGACTAAACTTAAACCGATTTTCTCTCCTTCTTCAATTAGAATTCCAACTCTATCAGCGGTTTTCCGACCACCATTTAAATAAGTCAGATATGCGGAAAGGAAAAAATGCTGAAGTTTATCTTTGTCGTTTATGGTGTCATTGAAAATATGTGCAGGGAGATTTTCAACTCTTTTTTTGAAGTCATTTTCTGACTCCGAAGTTAAGAAAATTGGCAGTTTCAACCCGAGTATGGGAAGTTTGAAATTTATCTTTCTATGGTCAAGTGTTGCAAGCCCGGAGACGAGAAGTGCGTCTGCCAAGTTGTAATCGCACAAGACAAGTGCTTTTTTATAAATCAAATCAACCGCCGATCTATCGCCGAACTTCTCTTTAAATTTTTTGAAGTCATCGCTTCTTATGAATTCCCTTAATTTGCGGGTTTTGAAAAATTTATTGTCAAAGATGAAATCGTTTATCGTTTGCGAGTAAAGTATTGCGGTAAAAAGAAAGAGGGAGATTTTAAGTTTGAATAACGCCGACATTAAACTTCGGCAGATATGGGTTATTGTTTGCAATTTCAATCCCGCGAGAAATTATTTTCCTTGTTTCAACTGGGTCAATTATGCCATCAACCCAAAGACGAGCAGCTGCGAAAAGTGGCTCCATCTCCCTTTCGTATCTCTCTTGAATTTCCTTTAAAAGTTTCTCCTGCTCCTCTGGCGTAATCACTTTACCTTCCCTTTCCATTTGAGAAAGTTTTATGCTGAGGAGTGTTTCGCTTGCTTGTTTTCCACCCATAACGGCGATTTGAGCTGTAGGCCAGGCGAAGATCAACCTCGGATCGTATGCCTTCCCACACATCGCATAATTTCCAGCGCCAAAGCTATTGCCGATTATAAATGTAAATTTTGGAACGACGCTATTTGCGACTGCATTGACCATTTTTGCACCGTCTTTTATTATTCCACCCCATTCAGCCCTTCTTCCAACCATAAAACCGGTTACATCTTGAAAGAAAACGAGTGGTATTTTTTTCTGGTTGCAATTCATTATAAATCTCGCTGCTTTATCCGCGCTATCTGAATAAATGACACCCCCAACTTGCATTTCCCCGAGTTTAGTTTTTACAATTGACCTTTGATTAGCCACGATTCCAACAGCCCAACCATCAATTCTCGCATAAGCACAGATCAAAGTTTTCCCATAGCCAGCTTTATATTCATCAATTTCGCTATCATCAACTATTCTCGCCAGGACTTCATACATATCATAAGGTTTTGACAAATCCTTCGGGATTATCCCGTAGATTTCGTAAGGGTCATACTTAGGTGGGCGAGGTTCAATTCTATTAAACCCGGCTTTTGGCGTTTCACCGAGTTTTGAAATTATGCTCCTTATCGTTTCAATTGCTTCTTCATCGCTTTTACACTTATAGTCGGTCACGCCACTTATTTCGCTATGGACTGAGGCGCCACCAAGCGTTTCAATATCAATTTCCTCCCCTATAGCTGCTTTGACGAGATGAGGTCCAGCTAAAAATACGCTTCCGGTTCCTTCAACTATTAAAGCTTCATCGCTCATAATCGGGAGATAAGCACCGCCTGCCACACACGGTCCCATTATAGCAGCGATCTGCGGGATGCCCATTGCGGACATAACAGCATTGTTTCTGAAAATTCTTCCGAAATGTTCCTTGTCCGGGAAAATTTCACTTTGAAGCGGTAGGAAAACACCAGCCGAGTCAACAAGATAAACGATCGGGATTCTATTTTCCATAGCGATTTCCTGTGCTCGGAGATTTTTCTTACAGGTTATCGGAAACCAAGCCCCGGCTTTAACGGTTGCGTCATTTGCGACTATCACGACATCCCGACCGTGAATTTTCCCAATTCCAACGACAACCCCAGCGGATGGAGCGCCACCGTATTCTTCATACATCCCATATCCAGCGTAAAGTCCAATTTCAAGAAATTCACTTCCCGGGTCTATAAGTTTTTCAATTCTTTCCCTTGCTGTTAACTTACCTCTTTTGTGATGCTTTTCTATGGCTTCTTTTCCACCGCCGAGTTTAATTTGTTCGGCTTTTGCGTTTAAAATCCGCAAAAGATTTTTCATATTGTCTTCGTTCTCGTAAAAAGCCCGATCCTTTTTGATCGGACTGCCTATTTGCTTTGGCATATCTATTTATTTTGGCTTTGAAAATTTTTGTTCTATTTCAAAAATTTTGTTCAATCTTTGAAGATGTCTTCCACCGCCGAAATTCGTCTCAAGGAAAACTCTCACAATTTCCTTTGCAAGCTCGCTTCCTATAACCCTTGCTCCAAGCGTTAATATGTTTGCGTCGTTGTGTTCCCTGCTGATTCGCGCTGTAAATTCATTATGACAGCAAGCTGCTCTTATCCCGGGGACTTTATTTGCGACTATTGAAGAAGCAACGCCCGTTCCGTCAATCATCACCCCACGCCATGCTTTACCCGAAAGGACAGCATAAGCAACAGCATAAGCGAAATCAGGGTAATCAACCTGTGATTCTGAATTTGTCCCAAGGTCAAGGATTGAATATCCAAGTTCAGATATAAATTTTTTCATTTCCTCTTTCAATTTAAATCCAGCGTGATCGCTTGCGATTGCGACGACTTTTTTGCCGTCAATTTTTGGCTCTGGGGCAAGGGGATAATTGAACTTTTGTTGGGTTTCCCGCCGTTCAACAAATTTTACTCTTAACTGCAACGCTTTATCACGGGCTGAAGGCGTGATGATTGTATTTTTGTCAATTTCTATCTCGGTCTTGCCTTGATTGAAAAAATCAACGACGGTTTTTTCAGTGATAAGTTTTTTCGGCATCAATGAAGCTTATCTTAAATTTTCCCGTTAATTTCAACTTATCCCAAGCTCCTTTAAGACATTGACAACTTTTTCCGCAGCATCTTTAAATCCATTGGCAACTATGAAATTAAGCCCCGACTCTTTCAATATCCTCGCTCCTTCTTCTGCATTTGTTCCCTCAAGCCGAATTACAACAGGGACATTCACTCCGACTTTTTTAGCTGCTTCAACAACTCCCATAGCAACACGGTCACATCTGACGATACCGCCGAAGATATTTATAAGGATTGCTTTTACATTTGGGTCGGATAAAATTATCCTGAATCCTTGTTCAACTGTTTCGGTTTTTGCACCGCCACCGACATCAAGAAAATTTGCTGGTTCTCCGCCTGCGAGTTTAATTAAATCCATAGTTGCCATAGCAAGACCAGCGCCATTGACCATACACCCGACATTCCCGTTCAAACGGATATAATTCAAGTTATACTTTGACGCCTCAACTTCAAGCGGGTCTTCTTCGTCAATGTCCCTCATCTCAACTATCTCGGGATGTCTGAAAAGGGCGTTGTCATCAAAATTCATCTTCGCATCAAGCGCAAGAACCTGTCCATCTGTTGTCAAGATAAGTGGATTGATCTCGGCAAGAGAAGCGTCTGTTTCCTCATAAGCTTTGTAAAGCGCGAGCAAGAATTTCACGGCGTTCTTGAACGCTTCCCCATCAAGACCAAGCCCAAATGCAAGTCGCCTTGCTTGATAAGGCATAAAACCAACTTTTGGGTCAACATATTCTTTCAAAATCTTCTCCGGGCTTTCCATTGCGACTTGCTCAATTTCAACTCCTCCCTCGCTTGAAACCATGACGACATTTCTTGAAGTTGAACGATCAAGCGTGACCCCAACATAAAGTTCCTTTTGGATGTTAAGCGCTTCCTCAACGAGGACTTTTCTAACAATTTTACCCTCTGGTCCTGTCTGATAAGTGACAAGTTTTGAGCCAATCATATTTTTTGCGTAATCATAAACTTCTTCAATGCTTTTAGCAAGTTTAATCCCACCGGCTTTTCCTCTTCCTCCAGCGTGAATTTGAGCTTTTACCACCCAAGCGCTTCCGCCGATTTCCTTTGCGACTTCAACGGCTTCTTCCGCCGTGAAAGCAACACGACCCTTAGGAACAGCAACCCCAAATTTTTTTAAAATTTCCTTAGCTTGATATTCGTGAATCTTCATCTATTATGTGCATTTTGTTTTTAATGTATCCCAAACCATTTCTTCAACAACTCAGCAACAACCGGATTCATAACCGTCAACACTATCACAACAAGAAGTATCAAAAGATTCAACTTCAAATCCAAACGATCTATCCTGCTTTCAAGCTTAATCCTCACATTCTCAATCCTCGCCTCAAGTTCAATCCTGACCTTTTCAATCTTTCCTTCAAGTTCAGTTCTGACATTTTTAATTTCGCCTTCAAGCTCTGCTCTGACTTTTTCAATCTTACCTTCAAGTTCAGCTCTTGCAGTGATGAGGTCGGCTTTTGTAGCAAGCTCCTTCGTAAGCTCATCCTTCAACTCAAGCTTCTTCTGCAACGCTATCTCCCCCGCCTTCCTGTCCATCTCATCAAAAAAATCCTCTATCATCTTCGCTATCTCCAACGCCTCATCCCTGCCAAACTTTTGCTCCAACCTCTCATACAAACTAACGGGTATGCTCATGGCTAAAATTTTTATTTGATTTTTTCAGATATCGCTTTGCCTTGAAGGAAAAGCAAAAGATAATCCGGACCGCCAGCTTTGGAATCAGTTCCACTCATGTTAAATCCACCAAAAGGATGAACTCCAACTATCGCTCCAGTGCATTTCCTGTTAATATAAAGATTTCCAACATGGAAAAGCTTCTTCGCCTTCTCTATTTTCTTTCTGTTCTTCGTATAAACGGAGCCAGTCAAACCATACTCTGTATCATTTGCAATTTCAATCGCGTGGTCAAAATCCTTTGCTCTTATAACAGCAAGGACAGGACCAAAAATTTCCTCCTGCGCAATTCTAGCTTTGGGGTCAACATCGGCAAAAATCGTCGGTTTAATGTAATAACCCTCATCTTGTCTGACAGCTTCACCGCCGGTTAAAAGTCGCCCTTCGGATTTGCCAATCTCAATATATGATAAAATTTTTTGCTGTGCCCCTGCATTTATGACTGGACCAACAGGATAATTTTCCTTTGCTGGACCAATTTCAAGTTTTTCCGTCTCAGCAACGAGTTTCTCAATGAACTTATCATAAACGCTCTCAACCACAATCGCTCTTGAGCAAGCCGAACATTTTTGCCCTTGATAACCAAAAGCTGAAATGACAACGCCTTTAACAGCTGCGTCAATATCCGCTTCATCGTCAACAATAATTGCATCTTTCCCGCCCATTTCAGCTATTACACGCTTCAACCATATCTGTCCAGGTTGAACTTTTGAAGCAAGTTCATAAATATGAATTCCAACTTCTTTTGAACCGGTGAAGGCGACAAATCTCGTCTTCGGATGAGCGACAAGCGTATCTCCAACCGTTGAGCCAGGACCAGTGATGAAGTTCAAAACACCATCCGGGAGCCCTGCTTCTTTCATCAGCTCGTAAAATTTAGCACCTATCACCGGCGAATCGCTTGATGGTTTCAAGACGACGGTATTACCGGTGACGAGAGCTCCAACTGTCATACCGAGCAAAATCGCAAGCGGGAAATTCCACGGTGGTATCACAGCGCCAGCCCCAAGCGGGATATAAACCATTTCATTTTTTTCACCTGGATATTTCACCACTGGTGCGCCTTTTGCATAATGGAGCATCCATCTGCTGTAATATTCAAGATAATCAATTGCCTCAGCTACATCTGCATCCGCTTCAGCCCAATTTTTACCAACTTCAAAGACCTGCCAAGCAGCAAACTCAAATTTCCTCTTCCTTAAAATTTGCGCAGCTTTCAACATTATCTTTACCCTATATTCTGGCTTGGTCATTCCCCAATCCTTGAAAGCTTCATTTGCGACTTCAATTGCCTTCTTTGCAAGTTCAGCATCCCCTTTCTGCAAAACCCCAACAACTTGATCTTTCTTTGATGGATTGTAAGAGTAAAATTTCTCCTGCGTTCTGATCCTCTCACCTCCAATTACAATGTCATATTCACGACCAAGCTCGCTCTCAACTTTTAAGAGCGCCTTTTCCATCTTTTTCCGATTCTCAGGTTTTGAGAAATCAGTGAACGGTTCGTTTTTAAATCTCGGAAGTTTCATTTCAATCCTCCATTTGTTTTACACTTTTTAAAATTTAAAAATTTTCATCAGCAAAATTCAACTAAACCTGCTTTTCAATACCCAAAACAAATTCCCAACGACGATCGTAGTGAAAGCACCGATCAAAGTGTGCCAAGTCCAGGCTATCTTCGTATTCAAAATAACATAAATCATCACAACAACCCCAGAAACAAAACCGACCAAGGCGCTTCCCTCATCAACCTTTTTAAACAAAACCCCCGAAAGAAAAGACCCAAGCAAACCACCATAAGTAAAGGAAGCGATGCTTAAAGCAAGTTCAACAACTGTCCTTTCCGTGCGCATAAAAAACACAGCAGACCCAACCAAAAGAACCGCCCAAATCGCGGTTATAACCCTTGAAACGAAAAGTTCCTTCCTTTCATCGTTATCCTTGCCAAAATACGGCTTGTAAATATCTACCATAGCGGAAGAAGCAAGCGAGCTCATTGACCCAGCAAGCGTTGACATTGCAGCTGCAAATAAACCCGCTATTATCAAACCCGAGACACCGCTTGGCATATGCTTGACAATAAAATCAGCGAAGACCTCATTTGGGTTCATCTTCGCTCCGTTATAAAAAGTGTAAAGCATCAACCCAATGAAAAGGAAAATGAAAAACTGAACCGCAACGATAAATCCAGTCGTTATCAATGCTTTTTGGCTGTTTTTAAGTGAGTTCGTTGTCAAAAGGCGTTGAACGATGAGCTGATCTGCGCCGTGCGAAGCCATAGAAAGAAAGGCACCACCAATTAAACTCGCAAACAAAGTATACGGCTGTTTAAAATACTCCTTCAAAGGGACATCAAAACCAAGGTTTATTATTTTAAATTTATCCGCCGTAAACTCAAGCACTCGCGAAATTCCACCATCAATTTTCATCGCAAGGACAATTATCCCAGCTATAGCCCCGCCGATATAGATAAACATCTGCACGACATCCATCCAAATGACCGCCCTTACACCGCCAATGAATGTATAAAGGAAAGTAACAAAAGAGATAATCGCAATAGAAATCGCATAAATTTGTGTTTCAGACCAGTTTGAAAATTCAGCGGAACTTTTCAAAATTATTGCAAGCGGTATAGCTGTTGTGAAAAGCCGAACACCATCAGCTGCGAGTCGCGTCAGCATAAAAACAATTGATGCGAAATTTCTCATTTTTCTACCGAACCTGATCCCAAGAAATTGATATGCTGTGACAAGTTCTCCCTTATAATAAGCGGGCAAAAGCAAAAAACTTACAACTATTCTACCAAGGATATAACCGAATGTCAATTGAAGAAAGTTTAAATTTGTCGCATATGCAACGCCTGGTATGCTAAGGAAAGTCAAGGCGCTTGTTTCAGTTGCAACAACCGCAAAACAAACCGCAAGCCAAGGGACTTGCCTTGCTCCAAGGAAATAGTCAGAAGTGTTTCTTTGCCTTCCCCCCGAGATTATTCCGAAGATGGCAACCCCGATAAGATAAAGAACGACTATCAACCAGTCAATAATGCCAAATCTCATCAGAGATTAACCTTTTATTTTTGAAAGCGCCTCATCAACCGAATTTGAAAAACTAAAAACGGAATCAATCCTCGCAATCTTCATCAAGTTTAAAATTTTATCTCTTACACCAACAAGCACAACATCACCTTTATTTTCCTTCATCCTCCGCCTGCAAAACAAAAGCGAACTTAAACCAGAGCTATCGCAATACTCAACCTGTGATAAATCAATGACTAAAAGTTTAACCCCAGATTGACACAAAGCGAGGAATTCCGCCTTCAACTCCGGAGAGTTCAAAGCGTCAATTTTCCTCTCACCAATTTTGAAAACGATGACATTCTTTTTCGGTCTTGAAATTTCAAAGTTCATCAGAAATGAAAATTTGTTAAAAAATGCTCAATGAACCGATCATCCCAAAGTAAGCGGACTTGATATCGGTGTCTTTTCCAATGGCGAGTTGGAAGTTATAAAATAAATCAGCGTTTTCCTTTTTGAAGCCAATTTTTATCCCAGAGTTGATCTTCTGACAAAGCCAAGCGTTGAAAATGTCAAAGTCAAAACTCATATCAATCGCGATATCATATCTGAAAAGGGCGATTTTTTTAACGAAATTTTTCTTTGGCAACCCGAAAATTGAAATATCATCTTCGCCTACTTCCACATACCGATATTTTTTCACTGTGAAATAGTTCCTGTACTCAGCCATCGCAATCACTGTGATATTAAACTTGCCAGGTATATTTTTAAGCATCTCGTAAGCGATGAGAAACTGTTCCTTCTTTCTCGGCATAATCACCACGATATATCTCGCCCTCTGAAACGCCTGCGTGAAATTGACTATTTTACCTCCCCTTATCCCGTATCTGAACTTCGCATAGGTTAAAAGAATTGATTGAATCGCTTTCATCAACATTTTCCCAAATGTTATTTTGACCTTCTACCCCTTATAAACGCTTCCCTGATGTACACCTTGTCGTAGAAATAGTAGGAAAGTCCAAGTTTAAGCGAGAAAAACCCATCTTTATCTTTTGTATTTGAATTTCCGTCAAAGTCACCGCGAGTTGTCAAATTATACGAAGCCGAAAAATCAACCGAGAGGAAATGTCTAACAAACATATTTAAGCCGAGTCCAAAACCAACCGTCGGCGTATTCTTGCCCATATAATTGCTGACATTTGGCTGATAGTGAATCATCCCAGCAGAGATAAAAAAGTATGCATCGGATTTGCTTCTTGGAATTATATGGAACTCGCCCTGTAGCTCACCTGAAATAACGGTCGTCCAATTTTTCAAATTTGTATCTTTATCTTTGAATCCAACCCACCCTCCTGAAAATTTCCCAGCAAGCGAAAAGAAATTTAACACACCCAATCTCACGCGAGCACTTCCTATCGGTTGAACATCCGGCTTTGATTGACCGACGAAAATTGAAGTGCCGAGGTCAGCCCCAAAGCCGAACTTCCCGGGCAGTGTTTGAGAGAACAAAAAAGATGCCGAAGCGATAAACAAAAACAAAAAGAGCGATATTCTCATTTTTTCCCTCCAAGTTTTATTTAATGAGTTCAAGAAATTCTTCCTCAGTTATTATTTTTACCCCGAGCTGTCTTGCTTTATCATACTTTGAGCCCGGATTTTCGCCGACAACTACATAATCCGTCTTCCTACTTACACTGTTGCTGACTTTTCCACCAAGCTCTTCAACTTTTTCTTTCGCTTCCTCTCGTGTGAAGTTTTTCAATGTCCCGGTGAACACAAATGTCTTCCCCGCCAATTTCTTCTTCGCTTTTTCCTCTGGCTTAACCTCAAAATTAAGCCCAGCTTCTTTCAACCTCTTTATCAACTCAAGATTTCTCTCATCGTGAAAAAACTTGTAAACGCTTTCAGCAATCCTTGGACCGATTCCATAAACCGAGGAGATTTGTTCAACGCTTGCGTTCATCAGTTTATCAATTGAGCCGAAAGCATCAGCAAGAAGTTTAGCCGTTTCTGAGCCGACATATCTTATTCCGAGGGCGTAAAGGACGCGATGAAATGGTTGCTTTTTGCTGTTTTCAATTGAATTTAAAAGATTTTGAACGCTTTTCTCTCCAAATCCCTCAATCCTCACAAGTTTAGCTTTATGTTTGTGAAGATCGTAAATATCGGCGTAATTCTTCAAGAAGCCAAGAGTCACAAGCTTATCAACTATTGCTTCCCCAAGCCCCTCAATGTCCATCGCACCTCTTGAAGCAAAATGTTCAATCCTCGCTCTGACCTGGGCTGGACATTCTGGATTTTCACAATAATAATTCGCCTCACCGGCTGGTCTTTCAATTGGACCCCCACAAACTGGACAATTCTTCGGGAAAACAAACGGCACAGCATCAGGCGGTCTCTTCTCAAGTACAACTCCAACTATCTTTGGTATAACTTCACCGCTTCTTTCAACTATAACTGTGTCGCCAACCCTTATGTCTTTCTCTTTTATATAGTCCTCGTTATGAAGCGTTGCCCTCGTTATTATCACACCACCAAGAGGGACTGGCTGAAGTTCCGCAACTGGGGTTATCGTCCCAACTCTACCAACTTGAAGAGTTATCCCGAGAAGTTTCGTCTGCGCCTGCCTTGGCGTGAACTTGAAGGCAATTGCCCATCTTGGACTTTTCGCAATCGCACCTAAAATTTCCTGCTGACGAATTGAATCAACTTTAACAACGATGCCGTCAATTTCATAAGGCAATTCATCCCTTCGCTCCTCCCAATACCTCCAAAATTCAATCACCTCATCTATGCTCTCGCACAACTTCACATGTTCACACACAGGAAAACCAAGTCGTTTTAAAATTTGAAGGTTTTCATAATGACTTTCAAGTTCAACCCCCTCAGCCATCAAATAATAGGCGAAAAATCTCAAAGGTCGTTGGGCAACAAGTTTCGGGTCTTGCAATTTCAATGTCCCAGCGGTTGCATTTCTCGGGTTAGCGAAAATCTTCTCCCCAAGTCGTTCCCTTTCTTCATTTAACTTTTCAAAATCAACTTTGTTCATGTAAACTTCACCACGCACCTCAATGTTCAAAAATTTCTCATCGGGATTAATCAACCTCAACGGGATTGAACGAATCGTCTTTATGTTGTTTGTTATGTCATCCCCTTGAACACCGTCACCACGAGTTGCCCCAAGGACTAAAATTCCATTTTCATATTTTAATCTCACTGCCACCCCATCAAATTTCAATTCAGCCACATACCTATATTTTTCGCCTTCAAGAAGTTCAGCAACTCTCCTGTCAAAATCTCTTATTTCCTCAATTGTAAAAGCATTATTTAAACTTAACATCGGCACCGGATGCGTAACCGTTGGAAATTCCTTCGTGGGAGCTCCGCCAACCCTCTGCGTTGGGGAGTCGGGAGTTACAAGCTCTGGATATTGACGCTCAAGCTCAATAAGTTCTCTCATCAACATATCATATTCAAAGTCGGAAATTATCGGCTCCGCAAGGACATAATATCTGTAATCGTGCTCCCTTATCTGTCTTCTTAATTCTTCAACCCTTTCAATTATTTTCGGGTCAATCTGCCTCATAAGCGCAGAGGGAAAATTTATTTTTCAATTTGATATTTGCTTCAACTTTTCACGATCAATGATGTAATTCCGTAAGACAGTCCCCTTCTTACCTGGGGACTCAATTTCATGACCGTCCAGAATAAATTTAACACCGCCAGCATTCCCAAGCGTGAAATTAAAATTATTTCTCGCCTTCAAAGTCAAACTCATATTAGGTGGCATCAAAAATTCCCTAACCGTGGAACTATCAATTATAACGCTTATCCAAACGGAATCGGTTGATATAACCTTCAACTCAAGGCTATCCTTAACGCTTTTCTCCTCGGCTTTAATTTCGGTTTTCACTTCTTTTTTAACGCCTTTTGAAACTTCCTCAACCGCTGATTCAAAACTCTTCTTTTGAACCACTTTTTTCTCCCCCTCACCTAAACCGACAAAAGCGATTATCACAATGAAAAGAACAACAACTGCCCCAACGATCCAAATTACATTTTCGGAAACAAAAGCGCCGATGTCAAACTCTATCTTTTTAACGGCTGGTTTTTCCTCTTTTTTAGCTTTGAAAGCGGACATCTCCAAGTCATATTGTTTTATGACCTCATCGGGGTTTAAGCCCACCGCCCTGGCATAGCTTCTAATAAAAGCCCTCACATACGGCTCTGGAGCAAAATCAAAAACCCCACTTTCTATCTTCTCAAGAAACTTCTCACTTATCCTCGTCTTGTTTGAAATGTCCCTCAAGGTTAGATTTCGCTCCATACGTGCGTCCCTTAATTTCTCTCCAACGCCCATGTCATGCCTTTTTAATTGTCCTTTTCAAAGCATAATCTAACAAAATTAATTTTTTTATTCAAACTTGCCCTCGGGGGATTTTCCAAGTGAATTTGATTTTAAAACGCCCAAATTTTATATTTTTCAAAAAAAGGAAAGATGAAAACCCTTGGAAAAGACAAAAACTTCCTCTCAATCCCAGAGGAATTCTCAAACCTTGAAAAATCAAAAATAGTCGTAATTCCCGCACCATACGAACATACAACAAGCTATATAAAAGGAACAATCCTCGGACCCGAAAAACTAATTGAAGCATCCCATCAAGTTGAACTATACGACGAAGAATTTGACATTGAACTTTATAAAACAGTTGGAATTGCAACGCTTGAACCGCTTGACTTTACCGAGCTCAGGGATGAAAAGGCAGTTGAACTTGCTTATAAAATCGCACTTGAACTATTAAAACAAGATAAATTCCTTGTAACAATCGGAGGTGAACACACAATTGCTATCGGTCCGATAAAAGCATATTCAGAGATTTACGAAAATCTCACAATTCTTCACTTTGACGCTCATTCGGATTTAAGAGATGAATACGAGGGGAATAAATACAGCCACGCATCAGCCATTGCCCGCGTGTTTGAGTTCAATAAAAATATCGTCCAGGTTGGGATAAGAGCACAAGATATATCTGAAGCAAGGTTCATAAAAGAAAACGGGATAAAAACTTTTTACGCCTGGGAGATAAAGTCAGGAAAATATAACAAAGATGGAAAAACTTGGCAGGATGCGGTCGTTGACGAATTAAGTGAAAATGTCTATATAACATTTGATCTTGACTACTTTGACCCATCGGTCATGCCAGCCGTTGGAACACCTGTCCCAAACGGTCTCTATTGGGACGAAACGATTGAACTTTTGAAGAAAGTCGCAAAGTCAAAAAACATAGTCGGCTTTGACATCGTTGAACTTTGTCCTCTGCCAGGGCTTGAATATCCAAATTTCACATCCGCATTTTTCACGAACAAACTTCTCAACTTAATTTTCGCCAATAAAATTAAAAACTCAAATTGAGCAACAAAACATACATAATTGACGGTTATAATTTAATTCATAAATCCAAAAAGTTGAGCAAAGTTTTCGCCTCAAATATAGAGCGTGCCCGTGAAGAGCTTGTTTCAATGTTGTCTGATTTCTTCTCAAAGAGAAAAGAAGAATGTATCCTCGTTTTTGACGGGAGCTTGAACATTCCAAACGATCTCTCAACTCCTTCCGTGCGAGTTATATTCTCACATCCTCCAGATAAAGCTGATGACCTGATAAAGAAAATCATAATGAACCAGGACCCGAAAAGAAGAAAAAATTTTATCGTTGTTTCTTCCGACAACGAAATAATAAACTGTGCGAAAGCGTGTGGAGCCGAGAGAATTTCATCGGAAGAATTTCTAAAAAATTTATCTTCAAGGGAAAGGACAAATGAAGGGGAAGAGAAGCCGTTCGTGAAACTCACTGAGGAAGAAATAAAAAGAATGCTTCAAGGATGAAGGCGCTTATCGTTGAGGACAATGACGAAGCGAGAAAACTTTTAGGAGAGCTTTTAAAACAGTCAGGATTTGAAGTTTTTGAAGCTGAAAATGGGGAAAAGGCACTTGAGATTTTGAAAGAGAAAAAAGATTTTGACATTATAATTTCCGATGTTTTGATGCCAGTTATGGATGGATTTAAATTCTGTTATGAGGTTAAATCAAACCCGGAATTGAACTTCATCCCCTTCGTCTTCTACACCGGGAGTTACATATCAACCGAAGATAAAATGTTCGGTCTAAAACTTGGAGCTGATGACTACATAACAAAGCCGATAAAATTTGAAGCTCTTCTTGAGAGGATAAATAAAGCGATTGAGAGAAAGGGGATCAGAAAACCAGTTGCGGAATTTGAGGAAGCAACCTATCTAAAAGAATACAACGAACGCTTAATACATAAGCTTGAGGAGAAACTAATTGAACTAAACCAAGCATATGAACAGATAAAAGAGAAGAACAAGGAACTTGAAACGATAAACTTAATCCTAACAGCGATAAATTCCACGAAGAATATCAAACATCTTTTAAAACAAATTTCAAAGCCGTTCTTGGAAATTTTTGATGCAGATGCTGTAAACTTCTTCATTTTTGACAGAACGAAAAATTGTCTCAAACTCGTTTTTTCATTCACAAAGTTACCCGATGAGAACATCTTTGAGAAATACCCGGAGCTTCCGATTGGCGATGACTTCGCCACGGAGATAATAAACCAAAAATTGATAATCTATCACAACATCAGCAAGGGAAGCACAAATGTAAGAGAGGAAATTTTTAAGAGCGATTTTAACTCATTTGTTGAGGTCGCTTTAAGAGTAAGGGATAAATTTATCGGTTCAATTGAACTTGCATTCAAAAGAGATGACGCCTCGCTTGATGAGTCAAAAATTTCAATCCTTGATATGTTGGCTCAACAGATCGCAATTGAAATTGATAATTTGACGCTGTTTTCTGAGTTAAAGGAATCGGAGGAAAAATACAGAACTTTTATCCATCTCACCCCCGCCGGTTTGATAGTGATTGACGACAAAATGAACATATTATTTTCAAGTCAAAAAGCGAACGAAATTTTCAATTGCGAGCTTGAAGGTAAAAATTTGAAGGAGTTTTTAAACTCCTCAACGATTGAACAGATTTGCAAGCATGATTTTGAGCAAGTTGAAAAAACATTTGAAGCAACATACAACGGAAAGTTTTTACTAATTTCAGCCACCAAAAAACTTGACGACCCAAAACTTGGAAAGTGCATACTTGTTGTAAATGATATAAGCGATTTCAAAAGATTGCAAGAGGAGAAAAGAAAAGTTGAAGCGAAGCTTTGGCAGGAATATCGTCTTGCTTCAATCGGTCGTCTTGCGGGTGGAATCGCCCACAACTTGAAAAATCCACTCGCTGTATTAAACCTCGGTCTTCAATCTCTGAAAAGGAGGGGAATTGAAACGGAACAGGTTGAAAGATTGCTGAAACAAGTTGAGAGGATAAACCAGATAATTGAGAACCTATCGTTAAAGACAAGGGAAGAAATTGAAAAGAACAAAAAAAGATTTGACTTAAACCAGCTTTTACAAAGAGAACTTGAAACGCTTGAATTTGACCCCTTTTATAAACATCAGGTTGAAAAAGTTTTCCAGTTTTCCGAAAGACCGATCGTAATTGAAGCTGTATATTCCGACTTTTCAAGCGCATTTTCCCACATTTTAAGAAATGCCATTGACGCTATGCTTGAGACAGAGCGGAAAGTTCTAACTGTTAAAACTTGGGAGGATGACCAAAATATCTATGTTGAAATAATTGACACAGGGGTTGGAATGACGGAGGAAATTAAAGATAAAATTTTTGAGCCGTTTTTCACTACGAAAACATCTGACAATTTCACTGGGATTAAAGGAGTTGGACTCGGTCTGACGATAACATATCAAAATTTGAAAAGATACGGCGCTGATTTTGAGATAGAATCAGAGATAGGCAAAGGGACGAGCTTCAAGGTTATAATCCCAAAAAGAAATGTCGGTGCAGTTTGAGATGATTTTATACAGATATATACTTCGCTCCCACATCGGTCCATTTCTGTTCTCGTTTTTCACTCTGATACTTATATTCCTTTTGCAATTTTTGATGAAATATATTGACCAATTAATTGGAAAGGGGCTCAGCGTCTGGGTTATAATTGAGTTAATCGTTTTAAACCTTGCTTGGATAGTTGTCCTTGCGGTTCCTATGTCGGTTTTAATTGCGGTCTTGATGGCTTTCGGGGGACTTTCAGCAAATAATGAAATAACAGTGATGAAATCAAGTGGGGTGAGTTTGTATAAAATGATGTTGCCCGTTTTCATAGTGTCCGCTTTCATAACATGGCTACTTATAATTTTCAATAACGAAGTCCTCCCCGACGCAAATCACAGATTGAAAGTCCTTATGATAGATATACACAGGAAAAAACCAACACTTACGCTTAACCCTGGGATATTTTCAACTGATGTGACTGGCTATGCGATACTTGTGAGAAAAACGCATGAACATACGAACGAATTTGAAGATGCGACGATTTATAATTATTCCGACCCGATGAAGCAGATTGTGATTACAGCCAAGAAGGGAAGAATTTCGTTTACGCCTGATTACAAGAAATTGATAATGGACCTTGAAAATGGCGAAATACACGAACAAGATGCGGAGAATAAAAACATCTACAGAATTGTGAAGTATGAAAAATATAGAGTTGTCATGGAAGTTCAGGGTTTCGGGTTTGAGCGTTCCTCGGATAACGCATTTCAGCGTGGCGACAGAGAATTGAGCGCAAAAGATATGTTAAGGATAGTTGATAGCTTGAAAAACATACAGAGTAAAATTTACGAGAGCTTAAATTCAATAGCATTGACAAATTTCAAAAATCCATTTGACGGTAAAACGATTCTTCCTACTTCATTTTATCAACGACCGAGGGTTGATTCCGTAAGCGATTACGAGGCGATGATATCCGCATCGCAAAAGCTGATAAGTTTGAACGCCATCTTAAAAAATTACATCACTCAAATTGAATACTATGACCGTTCAATAGATGCGTACATGGTTGAGGTTCACAAGAAATACGCTATACCATTTGCTTGCATTGTCTTTGTTTTGGTTGGAGCGCCACTTGGCATGATGGCAAGGCGGGGAAATTTCGGGGTCGCTGCAAGTTTAAGCCTTGCCTTCTTTCTCTTTTACTGGGCTTGTTTGATAGGAGGTGAAAAACTCGCCGATAGAGATATACTTTCTCCATTTTTGAGCATGTGGATAGCTAATTTCGTCGTCGGCGCAATTGGGATTTATCTGACAATACGAATGGGAAAAGAAGCGATGATAATTGATTGGTATCGGATAAAAGAGATGATGCCTCAAAGAATAAAAAATTGGCTCGGAATACCAGAAGAAGAGGAAATTTTAACAGACAGATATGCGCGATAAAATCAAAATAATTGACATATACACGACGAAACAATTTCTCCAAATGATAATCTTCGGGCTCGTCGCCTTCATATTAATTTTCATCTTGGTTGACCTTATGGAAAATCTTGATGATTTCATTGACCAAAAAGTGCAAACCCCTATAATTTTGAGATATTATCTTTATTTCACGCCGGAGATAATAAAACTCACCCTTCCGGTTGCGGTCTTGCTTTCCTGCCTTTTAACCACTGGAAGGATGTCAAATCTGAATGAATTAACAGCGATAAAAGTTTCAGGTGTAAGTTTGTACAGGTTCATGCTTCCATTTCTTGTGTTATCTTTCACTTTGAGCGTCGTTTCAGTTTATTTCAATGGCTGGGTTGTGCCAAAGACGAATAAGAAAAAGCTAAACCTTGAAAGGGTTTACATGAGAAAACATCTTGAATCGTGGGGGAAATATAACATTTACATCCAGGACACATACACACGGTTACTCTCAATCGGATATTTTGATGACGAAACGAACACTGCACACAGGGTTGACATTCAGGACTTTGATTCTTCTGATGTCACAAAGATAATAGCAAGATATACCGCCCCAGCCATGAAATGGGACAGCACAAGGGATAACTGGTTGCTTATAAACTGCACTTATCGTAAATTTATGGAAGGAAAGGAAATCATAACCAAACTTGACACTTTTAACATTGGAAAGTTAAATTTTAAACCTGTGGATATTAAGCGCAAGCAAATGAAACCAGACGAAATGAATGCGGATGAAATGTTGGAATTCATCAAGGATCAAATAAGAAGTGGAAACGACCCATCAAGATGGTTGACGGATTATCATTCAAAGTTCGCTTTTCCTTTTTCAAACTTTATCGTTGTGCTTTTCGGTGTGGCGCTTGCTTCACAGAAGAAAAGAGCTGGTCTGGCGATGGAGTTTGGGTTAAGTTTATTAATAGCATTTATCTACTTCATCTTTATGAAGATAAGCACATCCTTCGGCTACGCCGGGATTTTACATCCATTCATATCAGCTTGGCTTGCGAACATCGTTTTTTTTATCATTGGGGTGATTGTAATTTTAAATGTTAGAAAATAAAAAGGGGCTTAAAAATGGGACAACAACAGCTTTTACTTTTGGTTCTTGGTGCGATCATTGTAACTATAGCGATAGCGGTAGCAATAAACATCTTCATTTCAAGGTCAGGGGCAATCGCTGAACAATATCTAAACGATGCGATAAATGATTGTTTGAGGATCGGTCAACTTGCTCAAGCTTGGGCGAGAAAACCTGTTGAATTCGGTGGCGGTGGATGGTCGTTTGAAAATTTCCGACTCTCTTATGTAAGCTTTCCTGAATCAACCAACTACGCAAAATATATCATCAACACAGCAACGCGAGATAGTATGATTGTAACTGCGCTGACTGTAACAGGTCAAAAAGTTGAAGTTACGGTTACACATCATGAAATAAGCAAACCAAGAATAACAAGGATTACAGAAACTGATAGTCCCGAAGCGTTGCCTTGATTATAAAACTAAAACGACTTGTTTTGATAAATTATCCTCCCTCCAAGCACGGTCATCAAAACGCTTACATCTTTTATCCTTTCGGGTGGGATTTTGAAAATATCCTCCGACAAAACCACAAAGTCAGCGAGCTTTCCAACTGAGATTGAACCTTTTTCATTCTCAGCAAATTCAGCATAAGCGTTGTTTATGGTATAGCACTCAACAGCCTCTTCTACACTAATTTTTTGTTCAGGGAACCAACCCTCAGGATGTTTTCCATCAAGCGTTTGCCTTGTAACAGCTGCATAAATTCCAAGTATTGGACTCAATGGCGCCACATTCCAATCGCTACCAAAACAAAGCTTCACACCACTGTCAAGAAAAGTTCTAAAAGCATAACTTGATTTGCACCTTTCCTTACCGATTCTTTTTTCAGCCCATCTACCGTCGTCAATTGCATGATAAGGTTGCATTGACGCTATGACATTTAACTTTTTAAATCTCTCAAAATCTTTCGGGTGGATGTGCTGAGCATGCTCAATTCTAAATCGTCTATCCCAATTTGGATTTTTCTGGACGATTCTTTCAAAGATTGACAAAACTAAACTATTGGCGCTATCACCTATCGCATGGATAGAAAGTTGAAGTTTAGCTTTGTCAGCTTCGGTAGCCCATTTTTCAAGACGACCATCCTGAACTATATCCGTTGCAAGACCTCGCGTATTCGGATTTTCATCATACGGGTCAAAGAAAAGCGCTGTCATTGAACCTAATGAACCGTCAGCAAATGCTTTCAAAGAGCCAATCCTTATAAACTCATTACCGAATGGAACCTCAATCCCAAGTTTTGCAAGGTCCTCCCATTGTGAAATTGGCAACCTCAAGTAAATTCTTATCGTAAGTTCCCCTCGTTTATAGAGCTCTTGATAAGCCCTTAAATCCTCACTTGTCCCAATGTCATGGATTCCGGTGAGTCCGTATTTTTTCGCCTCTTCAAGCGCAAGTTTTATAGCGTTGATTCTTTCTTCAAGCGTCGGTTCGGGTATAACTTTATAAACAAGCGACATCGCCTCATCTTTTAGAATCCCGGTTGGTTCACCGGTTTCATCTCTCACGATCAGACCTCCGGGTGGATCTGGGGTTTCTCGTGTTATACCGGCAAGTTTTAAAGCGAGTGAATTTGCAAGCCCCATATGTCCATCATATCTTGTAACGAAAACGGGATTTTGTTGAGTAAACTGATCAATCCACTCTTTTCTCGGGAGTTCCCCTCCCCAAAGTTCATGGTCCCAGTCGCCACCTGTAATCCAGCGCCCGGGGTTTTTCTCAGCGTATTCCTTTATCCTTTTGGCAAATTCATCAGGCGTTTTAGCATCTCTTAAATCAACGCTCATCAATTGAAATCCACCGCTTACAAAATGTGTGTGGTCATCAATGAAACCAGGCAACATAAGACGACCTTTTAAATCAACAATTTTTGTGTTCTTATCGGCATATTTTTTTACTTCTGCGTTCGTCCCAACAGCTATGATTTTATCCCCAAGAACTGCAACTGCTTGTGCTGTTGGTTTCGTCTTATCAACCGTCCAAATTTTCCCATTGATGAAAATTATATCCGCTTTCGGCATTTGAGAAAGGAGAATTTGTTGTGAAATTAAAAATGTAACCGCAAAAATTTTGAATTTCATAGAACAACGCAAATTATTTTTTTGATAGAAACTTTATCAAGATTTTACTTTTAGTTTCCTCCAAAATAGAAACCGCAATATCAAAACTTGCAATACGAGATGAAATGACCTCATTTGGCTTATAAGGAATTTGGACTTTTATCCAAAAATCATCCTGTTTTTCAATAAAGCTTTTCAAATTTTCCGCGCTTACCACAATAGCATCACCTTTGTCAACAATCCCAGTCGTAAGCAAATCTGGATCGGCATATATTATACCGAGACCTGATATAATAAAAATCGTTGCCTCATCCCAGGTAACATTAACATCTTGACCGAGTTTATTTATCAATCTGATTTCCCCTTTGCCTGTAAAGTTTGTCTTAAGTGAAAATCTTAAGCCCTCAACTTCAAAATCACCTCTCTTTTCTGATGTTCCTACATGCCCGGCGTTAAATCCAAGAGCCCTGACAAGTGCAACAAAAAGGAATTCCACCGCCCCTCCAACAACGAACCTGTTCTCATATATCGCAGTATCATATTCTGCAACTAATTTATCTATTGCACGAACAAATTCATTCTCGACTTCACCATTTTTTTCAAATTTTATCTTGAAAT
>Ga0079997_117001_pt1 | contig 36929 bp, 29 predicted proteins | sample PerSpoCPS_CMetaG_FD_69200 | JGI IMG/M metagenome (GOLD analysis project Ga0079997, IMG submission 69200) | Archaeal communities from Yellowstone National Park, Wyoming, USA - Perpetual Spouter C (PS_C) MetaG (SPADES assembly) (version 2) | ecosystem: Environmental > Aquatic > Thermal springs >... | reverse complement strand
TGAAAAATAAGTTAAATCAAGAGAAAAACAAATACAAAGCGAATGGTATAAAGAGAGATTTGAGAAAATTGAAAAGAGAGAAGAAATTTTTAGAGAAATTTTTGATGGAAATGAGTAATAGGAAAGAAAGCTCTCAGAGTGAGCCGGAGACCCAAAAGCAGGGGCACCGAAGGAAGGAACCTGTGAGGGGTCCGGAAAACGGGCAAAAACTCTGGCGAGTTCTGAGGGTAGCCTTCGCTATACCTCTCCTTGGGAGGTTGTTTGTGAGGGACTTCTCTCCTTTGCGACCTGTGATGGTGCAAGGGAAGTGGGAGGGGATAGCGAGCAGGTTAGGTCCTGATGGCTTTGCAGGGCCGCCTTAATATGTTACAAAGCCGACAAAGCTAAATTAGGATTTATAAATCCTCTAAAAAAAGTGAAGTTTCTTTTTCTTGTATATTCTCCAATAACAAATAATTACAGGTTAAAAAGTAGTGTCCTTTCAAATTTTTGGTACTTGATGCTCTCATAAATTATTCGTTCTATTTTCTTTTCTTCTTTTTCAGTGTTTTCTCCTTTCTTCAATTTATCTATTATTTCCTTCGTTATATTTTTAATTTTTTCTTTTTCATCAGCAGAAAATAATGGGATTCTTATTTCTTCTAAAATTCTTTGGGTAAAAGCCACTCTTCCCCCTCTTCTTCCACCATTAGAAAGATAGTAATCTCTGAAAAACTGGCTATTTAAGAACCCTAAAAGGAACAAAACATCGTCCTCCTTATATGGCTGAATGAAAATCACATCAGAGGAGGGTAGGAGGTTTTCTTCTCCTAAACTGAAACGGTTATAGGGTTTTCTATCTAGGGCTGGGACATAAATTCTTTTTTTCAGTAAATTTGAAGTAAGGAAATTGTAATTTCTCAAAGCTTGCCAGTGAAACCATTTTTTTCCCTCCGGAAGGTAGCGATTAGACAAGGCATTTTTGAATTTTGATAGTTTTGAGTATATATTTGGATATTCACTTCTCAAACCATCTTCATTCATTTTGTCTTCAATCAAGATATAGTAATGGTACCCCTGCGTTATGAAGCGAATACAGTTCTTTGCTTTCACAAATTTTTTCACTAATGCTTTTTCATTTTCATTTAACTTCAAAAGCTCTTCCTCTGAAATTGAAAAAGCTTTATCAAAACCCGACACTGGACCTACCCCAACTTTTGCGATTTGATTAAGTTTAACCGAAGGAAATTGAGGGGATTGAGAAATTGAACTTGGTAAATAAGATGACCAGATTGCAGGAGTAGTAAAATGATTTATTTCTTTGTAATTCCATATCTTATTAGAACTTTTGTTATTTAAGGTTTCAATTGCAGTTATCATTATTTCAGAGGGCGCTATTTTTTTTGCCTTTATGTTCAAGATTTTTATTTTCTCTCTACTTAAATTGAAAAATCCCTTCTTAAATTTAAAAATAATTGTTTCTGGATTTTCTCCCTTGAACAAGCGAATCTCATCAAGGTCTATAACTAATTCTATTTTCCCATTTTTTAAAATGTTTTCCCTGACAATCTTTGCATATGTGTTATAAAAAAAATGATATGGAACAATATATATTAGTTCTCCTCCTTCTTTCAGGAGATTTATTGATTTTATTATAAAAGCATAGTATATATCCCCTTCTGATGTTCCTATAATTTTCCTGACATTTTCTGATATTTGTTTTGGCAACTGATTAAAATGAGCATACGGGGGATTTCCTATAATTAAACCAAACTGCTCTTTGAATTCATAACTTAAAAAGTCTCCAAGTACTACTCTAAATCCTTTTGATATACAAGTTTTATATAATTCTTCATCTATTTCAATCCCTAAAATGTTCTTATATCCTTCTTCTTTCAAGACTTCAAGAAAAATTCCATTACCACATCCTGTATCTAAAACCGACTCGTCTTTTTGTATTGTAGATAATTTTACCATTAATCTAACAATCTCTCTTGGGGTTTCAACAAAACTGATTCTCTTACTCATCTCCTTTTTCCCCTTATTGATATAATTTGCTGTTTTATAGTTTGCAGAGTGAGTATTTCTGTTTCTATTGAGGCTTTACTCTTGCTTAATGAACTAATAATAGCATCTATCAACTTAATTATGGATGAATAATAGTCCAAAGGTGTTTCAGATATTTGAGGGCTATATTTTACCTGAAACATTGTATTGCGAGGATTAATATAAAGCTTTTCCTCTATTTCTTCCAGAAGAAAGAAATTAAAGCCTCTCTTTTGACTATCAAAAACGAAAACTCCATAAGATATAATCTCCTTTCCTATAACTCTTTTATAAATTTTATTTCTGTCAATAGTTATTTCACTTTTCAATCTTTGCTGTTTAATATCTAAATATAGTCTTATAAGATTATTATATGTCGTAATATCGTTACGGGTGTTGCTATATAAATTGCCGAACTTATTGTTAATGAAGATTTTAACACCTTTCTTATTTATTTTGCCATAACAGAGAATGTCATAAGGAGGTCTTCCTTTTTCTGCTTTGTAAATTTCATCCTTCGGTTCTGAAAACTTTAATTTCAAGTTTTCTTTGGTAATCTCATAATTTTCTAAAACCCCTAGTACTTCTTTATCCAATGATTTTTCAGTTATGTTCTTGCTTTTTAGCCTCTCAAAAACCATCTGAAAAACATTTCTCAGTATCCCTGTTAATTCTTTAATTTCTAATGCCATTCCCATGTTTTTATATATCTTTATATTTTTGCAATTCCGAGCAAATGCTTTGAGTAAAATTTCATCTGTGAAATATCAAGGATAGTAAAGAAATAATAAGCAAGTGCTTATCTATCTTTCTTTTAGACCTAATTTGCTTTGTTTTCAAGAGCTTTTCTTAAAAAGAGACCTGTATATGACCCTTCTGTTTCACTTACAATTTCAGGAGGTCCTTCTGCAATAAGATATCCCCCTTTTTCTCCGCCCTCTGGTCCCAAGTCTATTACCCAATCCGCTACTTTTATCATATCTAAATTGTGCTCTATGACTATTACTGTGTTTCCCATATCAACAAGTCTTCTCAGAATTTGTGCAAGTTTTCTTACATCTTCAAAGTGGAGACCCGTTGTTGGTTCATCTAATATATACAGGGTTTTGCCAGTGGTTTTCTTTGAAAGTTCCTTTGCAAGTTTTACTCTTTGAGCTTCACCGCCAGATAGCGTTGTTGCTGGTTGACCAAGCTTTATATATCCTAAACCAATATCTTGAATTACTTGGAGCTTTTCTCTTATGAAAGGTTGATTTGCAAAAAATTCAATTGCTTCATCAACTGTCATATCAAGAATGTCAGCTATGTTCTTACCCCTAAATCTTATTTCAAGTGTTTCTCTATTAAATCTTTTTCCTTGACACGCTCTACATTTCACAAATATATCAGGTAAAAGATGCATCTCTACTTTTATAAAACCTTCACCTCTACATTCCTCACATCTTCCACCTGGGACATTGAAAGAAAATCTTGAAATCGTATAACCTCTTGCTCTTGCTTCCGGTAAAGATGCAAAAAGCTCCCTTATCGGAGTGAATACTCCCGTATATGTTGCCGGATTTGACCTTGGGGTCCTACCTATTGGAGACTGATCAACTAAAATAACTTTATCTATATATTGAATTCCCTCTATGTCATCATATTCAAGGGGTTTTTCTTCTCCATCGCTGTGAAGAGCTTTCTTTAAAGCGGGGTAGAGTGTATCTACTACAAGAGAAGATTTTCCAGAGCCTGAAACTCCGGATACACATATGAATAGCCCGACCGGGAACCTCACGGTTATATTTTTTAAGTTTCTTCCTTTTGCACCTTTGAGAACTATCCATCTTCCATCTGGCTCTTTTCTTTTTTCAGGAAATGGGACATCTCTTTTGCCAGAAAGATACTGACAAGTTAAAGAATTTTCTTTTGGATTTTTCCTTGCCTCCTCCGGCGTTCCATAAAAAACAACTTTTCCTCCATAAATTCCTCCACCTTCTCCCAGGTCTATTATAAGGTCTGCTGACTCCATAGTTTCTCTATCGTGTTCTACTACAATCACCGAATTACCAAGATCTCTTAATTTTTTCAGAGTTGTTATTAGTTTTGAAACATCTCGGGGATGCAATCCGCATGTAGGTTCATCAAGAACATATAGTACTCCTGTGAGTTTTGAACCAAGCTGTGCCGCGAGTTTTAGCCTCTGAGATTCTCCACTTGATAGAGTTGATGACTCCCGAGAAAGTTCAAGGTATCCAAGTCCTACATCTTTTATGAATTCAAGTCTTGATATTATTTCTGCCAAAATCCTTTCTGCTATTTCTTTTCTTTGTTCGTCAAATTCCAAGTTTTTGAAGAATTCAAGAGCTTGCTCAACTGTCATATTTACGACATCGCTTATGTTTTTCTGATTTATAAGAACGGAAAGAGCTTCCTTTTTGAGTCTTGCTCCATTACAAGTTTCACAAACGGAAGATGTTATGTATCTTTCAACTTCCCACCAATATCCCTCATTATATCTTTCCCACAAGTAATTTATTACTCCTTCAAACCCATCTACACCTTCGCCGTATAAAATTGCTCTTTTTACTTTTTCTGGAAGATCTTCCCATTTTGTTTTCAATACATTTTTCCCGAAGATTTTTGATATTGTTTCAAGTTCATCTTCAAGAGGATTATTTTTTCTGAAAGGTTTGATTGCTCCTTCTTCTATTGTTTTTGTTTTGTCTATAAGTAGATCTTCATCTATTTTTAGTACTTTACCTATTCCGTGACAAGTGGGACATGCCCCGTAAGGTGAGTTGAATGAAAAGAGTCTTGGTGAAATTTCCTCATACGAAAAAGAACACTGCGGACACGCAAAAACTGTTGAAAAAAGCTTTGAATTAATATTTTTCTCTTCGCCTTTTGTATCTTTTTTATTCTCGTTTCCATTTTCTTCTGGTTCTTCCCATTCTACGAGTACTAATCCTTTTGAAATATCTTTTGCTTGCTCGCAGGAGGCTACTATTCTTCTTCTTGTATCATCATCGTTTTTCAGAATTATTCTGTCGATGAGTATTTCTATTGTGTGTTTTTTTGTTTTTTCAAGGTGAGGTATTTCTTCAAATAGGTCATATATTTTGCCGTTTATTCTTACTCTTGAAAATCCTCTTGCTCGCCAGAGTTCAAGGTCTTTTTTGTACTCGCCTTTTTTACCTCTTACATAAGGAGAATAAATGAAAACTTTTGAACCTTCTTTGAGCGATAATATGAAATCTGAAATTCTTTGAGGAGTTATAGCTGAAATTGGAATTTTGCAATCTGGACAGTACGGTTCTCCTGCCCTTGCAAAAAGTAATCTCAGGTAATCATAGATTTCAGTTGATGTTGCAACTGTTGATCTTGGGTTCCATCTTGAACCCTTTTGGTCTATCGCTATGGCTGGGGAGAGTCCTTCAACCGAATCAACATCTGGCTTTGGCATCTGTTCTATAAATTGCCTTGCATATGAAGAAAGACATTCTACATACCTTCTTTGTCCTTCTGCAAAAAGTATATCAAAGACCAGAGAAGATTTCCCGGAACCGGAAACTCCTGTGACGACCACGAATTTGAATTTTGGGATTTTAAGGTCTATGTTTTTAAGGTTGTTCTGCCTCGCACCCTTTATATATATAGAATCCATAAATCTTTAAATTTAATTTTGAAAGCGCAGATTTGACGAAATACAAATAGATAATCTTTTCTAATATAAAGTGTAGGGGTTGCTTGCAAAAGTTTTCTTGTCTAAATTTACTCAGTATCTGCTATTGAATTTATTTTATTTTAGAATTTCTGCGTCCCACAACACATTATCCATATGACCGTTTATGACTATTCCTTTGACAACTATATTTTTTCTCATTCCTATCACAAGTTCTCTCTGATATGTGAATATCATGTATGCATTTTCGTAAATCATTTTATCTACTTCTTTTAGCCGACTTTCATGTTCTTTTTCATCTACCGTTGCAACTGCCCATTCAAGTTTTTTATCATATTCTGGATCACTCATTATAGAAAATGGTCCTTGCGAATGTAAGAATATAAAGTAGTGGAATGCCGCGTCTTTTATTGGGTTATCTACCATAGATGCTGCCATATCACCGTTGAAATCTGGCTTACCTTTTGTCATTTTTGCTATTGGAATTCTCAAAGCCCACTCCGATCTTGGGACAACTTTATCTTCTACTATCACTCCAACTGCTGCGAGGTCTTGCTTTATTGCGCTGAAAACTGTTGCTGCAAGGTCAGATACAAGAGCGGTTAATTTGAGTGGTTTTTCCTTTGTGTATCCTTTTTTTGATAGTATCTCTTGGGCTTTCTTTGGGTCGTATGGATAAGGTTGAAGCTCATTTGCTGATGAACCTAACTCTCCAAATTTACCAAGTGATGGGTTTATCTTCCCAAAGCCTGCGTCTCCAACCCGTAAGAGTTTTGCTCTATTTACTGCGTAATTCAGGGCTTTTCTTACCTCTACATCTTGAAGGGGACCTCTATTTGCTAATGTGACCTGATAAGCTATATGAACAAGTTTTCTCATAAGTTTTATTTCTGGGAATTTTCCTAATCTTATAGCGTCTTTACCGAGTAGGTTGAAAACGACATCAACTCTTCCTTCAAGCAGAGCATTTGCCCAATCTTTTTCTGGTATGAGTTCAAAAATTAGTTTATCGTATTTGGGCCATCCAGATTGCCAGTAGTTCTCGTTTTTGACCAAAATAATTCTTTTCCCTTTTTCTATGGAATGAAATTTAAAAGGACCTGTCCCAACCGGGTTTTTTGCGAACTCATCATATCCTACCTGTTTTACGAGTTTTGAAGGTAAAACATCGGAGAACATATGCAGTCTATAAATAAGCATACCATCTGGGAAGTGCGTTATTATTCTGAATGTGTATTTATCTATTACCTGAACCTCTTTTATAGAGGAAAGTATTCCTCTTGTAGGAGATTTTATTTCCGGATTAAGATGGGTTTCTATTGTGAATTTTACATCTTCCGCTGTTAGCTCATCGCCGTTATGGAACTTTACTCCTTGTCTTAACTTGAATTCTGTTGTCAGAGGGTCTATTCTTTTCCACGATACAGCAAGCCATGGTCTCGGATTCCCTTCATAGTCAAATCCTACGAGCTTATCAAATATATAATTTATTACAGCGTACGAATCTGGGTCAAAGGCTCTGTAAGGTACGACGGCTGGTGGCTCTGAGGAAAAATATACTACTCGTAACTCTTTTTGTGCCAAGGAGTTCCCTACGAAAGCAAAGAAAAATAAAAGCGCAGATGTAAATACCATTATTTTTCGTTTTGATATTGTATTTGACCTCTTTATTAATTCTTGTATCCAAGTTTTTTTTATTTTAATACTCATGGCTTTTCACCTCCTTTTTTGTTTTGTTTTTATTTTGTTTTGACATTTCTCCTTTACACCTCAAATTACAGCTTTCAGGTTTTTTTCAATTTAAACTTATTTATAAAGCTTTTTGTTTCAGATGCCGTTCTTTGAAGCCCATCTACCTCTTTTGATATTCCCTTTATGTTTTGGTCAAGGGTTTCTAATATCTTTGTAAGGTTTATCGCTATTTCTGCTACTTGCGAAGACGATTTTTCTTGTTGATGAGCTGATAACCTGAAGCTATCAATGTTTTTGATTATGTTTTCTAAAAAGATGTTGATTTTATCAAGTTGGTCAGAGGAAACATTTACGCTTTCTATCGCCTCCTGAGAGAACTGATTTGCTTTTTCAATTACTTTTTTTGTATCATCAATCACCCTAACATTTTTTTCAGCCATAGATTTTATATCTTTTACTATTGTTCTTGTCCTATCTGCAAGTCTTCTTATTTCTGCTGCTACGACTGCAAATCCTTTTCCTGCATCTCCGGCACGTGAGGCTTCAATAGAGGCATTTAAAGAAAGAAGATTTATCTGTTCAGAAATGTCTTCTATCGTCCCCACCACTTTATTTATCTTATCAACAGAAGTCCTTAAACCTTCAAAAGTCTCCCTTATGACTTTTAATATATCTACGATGTTTGAGATTTTGTTTATTGATTCTTTAATTTTGATTATTGAGTTTTCAACTTTTTTCTTCTCTTCTTTTGTTTCTCTACTTATGCTTTCTGCTGTTCTTGCCATATCTTTTGATACTTGTGATAGCTCCTCGGCAGATGAGGAAAGAATAGATTGTATTGATGATTGCTCATTATGAACAGTTATTAAATTTTGTTTTAAAGAAGATAGCTTTTCTGCAAGTTCTACTGTACCCCCTAAAATACTGACGAGTCTATTTACAAAATCTTCTATTCCCGCCACAAACTTATTTATAGCATCTGATATTTCCCCTATTTCATCTTTTCCGGTAAAAGATAGTTTTGTTGTGAGGTCTATTTCTCCTGACCTTTTAAATATATTTTGAGGGAATTTAGCTATGATCTGCATAGGTTTTGCAAGAAATACATAACCTACAAATATAGCAAAAACAATTGCTAATGGTATTGAAAACATAGATACAGAGAGGAAAATGAAATGATTTTTTTGACCTGATTTTATCTCACGCTCCAAAATCTGTCTCAGTTTTTCTGTTACATTATTTGATATTTGCTCTGTTTTTAAAATTATTCCATCGTACAAAGGAGCTATTGATTGAAGTTCAGATAAAAATTGTTCCTTTTGACCATTTTCTGCGTAAGTCATAATGTTCTCTTGAATTTTTTTCTTGAATTCATAATATTCGCTTTCTATACCTCCTATCAGCTCTTTTTCCTCTTGGGTTTCAGCTTTCTCCTTTATTATCTTTATATTATCTTCAATAAACGACATAGTTTGTTCAATGGAATCTCTGTATATTTCTGCTATATTTACTCCTTCCGTCATTTCCATTCCCATCCTCATAAGGGTGTTCATCAGAGAATACATATTTGCTTTAAGTTGCGATGTCTCAGAGGCGAGAACATATCCCTTTTCGTACATAACATCAAGCGATTTTCTCATTTTTGAAAGGATCAGCGATGCAAACGAATTTACTGCTATCGCAAATACAGAGAAAACCAAAATTGGTATGAGTATCTTATATACTACTTTTAAATTCCTAAAAAGCCTCCTATCTTATGTATGTATGTATGTATGTTTGTTTGTTTGTTTGTTTGTTCATGCATAATCCCCCCTCCTTTTATCTATTTTGTTGCCTTTCAATAATATACATATTAATATAAAAAAATTTTTGGTTTTTTGTGTGAAGTTATTAGAGTTTTAGTTTTTGATGATGATTTTTTCTTTCTTTTTTATTTGTGTTTGTATCTTTTGTTTGTTTAATGGGAAGCCAGAAGTAAAATTCTTTCTCTGATGAACTCGTAGGGTGGTAGTGGTAAGTATTTCCCGTTTATATAATAGACCCTGCAAGTGAGTCCAACTGGATTTTGCTTTGCTCCCTCTTCATCTATGTCTTTACCGTTTACAAGAATAGTTGGGGAGCCGGGAAATTTTTTTGCAGAAGCTTCTTCATCTGTTTTTATTTCTTCTAAAACTACCTCAACATCTTTCCCTTCTTTTTTCAGTTCTTCTGCTGCTTTATTTACTCTTTCTAATGCTAACTCCCAGCTTGGACATTCCTTCCAGTATAGAACCTCTATAACTATTTTCTTTTTCCAGCTCATTACTTTTCAATTTTATGTTTGGAGAAAGAGAAAATTGCTTTTTAATGATTGTTTATCTCGGAAATTAAGGAATTTTCATTTTTTAAAATTTGAATATGGAGGTAATGGAATTTCTGCTGAAACTTATTGTTTCAGTTTTCGTTCTTGGAGCTTTCCTTTTTGGATTTCTTTTTTTTATGAAAAAAAGAGGCATGTTGTTTCCAGCTCTGATGAATGGTAATGGCAATATGCAAATTATTTCACATATGAAACTCACCCCAAAGGCTCATATATTTCTTGTCCGAATAGATAATAGCAAATTTATTATTGGAGTGACAGAGGGAAATATTTCGTTTTATCATATGAAGGAAAAAGAACCTAATTAAATTTCACGATATGATCAGAGTTTTTGAGAGTTCAGTCGTTAAAAATGAAGAAGTCGCCCCGTCAACTTTTCTTGTTGAAATGGAAGGGAAAGTAGATTTTGAGCCCGGTCAATTCGTAATGATATCTTTACAAGATGAAATCTCTGTTATTCCAAAACCATTTTCTATATTCTATTCAAGAGATGGAGTTTTTTCTGTGCTTTTTAAGGTATTTGGTGGCTGGACAGCACGCTTTTCAAAAGTCAAAGCAGGTGATAAAGTGAGAGCAGTAGCTCCATGTGGAACCGGGTTTTTGACCGCTATGAAAAGACATGGTATCTCTGAACCAAATAACATCCTCTTTATTGCAGGCGGATTGGGTGTAGCGTCTTTATATCCTGTAATTGATTTCTTCGGAAAATCAAAAAGCTCCTTGATTTTTGGCGGCAGAAGTTCGCATGACATAATTTTGAAAGACGAGATTTCCCAAAAAGTAAAATCTCTTTATATTACAACGCAAGATGGTTCAGAAGGTAAAAAGGGGGTTGTTCTGGATGTTCTTTTTGATGAGGTTTCTCCTTACGATTTTGATATCGCTTTAAGTTGCGGACCTTATGGTATGCTAAAAGCCCTTTGGGATTTCTGGATAAAGAACAAAATAAATACGCCTCTGTTTTTTGCTATGGAGGAAAGGATGGGATGCGGTTTGGGGCTATGTTTCTCTTGCGTAATAAAAACACAGTGCGGCCCGAAGCTCTGTTGTACATACGGTCCTGTGTTCTCACATACAGAAATTATTTTTTGAACATTTATTTTGTTTTTGAAATTCTCCGTTTGGCGGATTTTTATTCTTAAATTAGTTTTTGTATCAGATATTGGCGACGTAGCCAAGCGGCCTAAGGCGGGGGATTGCAAATCCCTTATTCCCGGGTTCAAATCCCGGCGTCGCCTCCCATCTATCTATAACTTAAATTATGCTAACCCCTGAAAACCTCCAAAAAATAAAATCTTTTATACAAAAAATAGGTGAATTGAAAAATGAGATTTCTCAAATAGATGAAAAACTCACACAAGAATTTGATGCTTCTTTGCTTGAAAAAAGAGGGAAAATCGAAGAGAAGGTTGAGAAATTTGAGCAAATGAAAAAGCTTGTGAATGACCTTCAAGAGGTCGAAGATATAATTTCTTCTGAAAGCGATCCAGAAATATTGGCTTTGGCTTTGGAGGAGAAAAAATCAATTGAGAGGAATCTGGAAAAACTTTTAAGTGAGATAGAGGAAGAAGAGGAAAGTGGTAGAAAAGCAAAAAGAAATACATGCATAGTTGAAATAAGAGCAGGTGTTGGAGGTGAGGAAGCCGCATTATTCGCCGCGGACCTTTTTAGAATGTACTCAAAGTTTGCAGAAAAAATGGGCTGGAAAATAAAGCTGATCTATGAAAGAAAATCTGATCTTGGTGGAATAAAAGAAATCTCTTTTATAATGGAGGGAAAAAATGTCTATGATTTTATGATAAATGAAGCTGGTGTTCATAGGGTTCAAAGGGTTCCGCTCACGGAGGCTTCTGGTAGAATTCATACTTCAACCGCTGCTGTTGCTGTGCTTGAAGAACCAGAAGATATTGATATAAAAATAGATCCAAAGGATTTAGAAATTGAAACTTTCAGAGCATCAGGACCGGGAGGTCAGCATGTCAATAAAACAGATTCTGCAGTAAGAGTAAAGCATATTCCAACAGGTATAGTTATAGTTTGTCAAGATGAAAGATCACAGCACATGAACAAAGAAAAAGCTCTCCGTCTGCTCAAAGCAAGACTATTCCAGATAGAAAAAGAAAAGTTGGAAAGAGGAATTCTTGAAAAGAAAAAGCAACAAATAGGTTCAGCCGAAAGATCGGAAAAACTTAGAACTTACAACTTTATGCAAAACAGGGTAACAGATCACAGGCTTGGCGTGACTTTATATCGCCTTGAAGATATATTAGATGGAGATTTAGACCTACTATATAAATCACATCAAGAGAATGGTGATAAATGATACCAAAAATTTCAATTTCTAAATCCTTTATCTATTCCTTTATCTATCTATAATACTGAAGTCTCACTTTACGATTAATTTTAAGAATTTTGTTTTACCAACCCTTATTTTGTATTCTCCTTTTTTCAATTCAAAAAATTTTTCTTTGACCTTTTCACCGTTGATATATATCCCGCCAGATTCTGTTAATCTTGTCGCTTCTGATACGCTACTTACTACACCAGCTTCTTTGAGAACTTTCTGTAATATTTCCCCTTCCTTTGCATATATTTGAGGAATTTCTTCTGGTATTTCTTTCTCTCTTATAACTTTGTTGAACCATTCTCTTGCCCTCAAAGCTTCTTTTTCTCCTTTGAGTCTTGCTGTTATTTTAAAAGCTATTTGTGTTTTAGCCTCAAACCTGTGGATTTTTTTTAGTTCATCTAATTCATTATTTTCATATCCACCTAAAAGTTCAGCGTACTTGAATATCAGCTCGTCATCTACTCCCATAAGCTTACCATATATATCTTCTGGCGGTTCATCAGGAGTTATATAATTGCCATACGATTTTGACATTTTCAGCTTTCCATCTGTTCCCTCCAAGATAGGGGTTGTTATACAAACCTCTGGGGGGAGTCCATATTCTTTCATTATTTCCCTTGCAAACAATAAGTTGAAGAGCTGATCGCTACCGCCAAGCTCTATATCTGCCCTTACCACCACAGAATCATAAGCCTGTAAGAAAGGATATAAAAATTCATGAACATATATAGGAGACTTTTCCTGCATCCTTTTTTTGAAATCTTCTCTCGCTATGATTTGAGCTACTGTGCCTTTTGAAAATAGCTCAAAAAGCTTTGTTGTTCCTATCGATTTGAACCACTCCGAGTTAAAATAAACTCTTGTCCTCTCTTCAATAAGGAACCTCTTTACTTTTGTGAGTATCTCTTTTGCGTTCTCTTTTACATCATGCTCTGATAGCTTTGGTCTCAAAGATGTTCTACCAGATGGATCACCTATTTGCGCTGTAAAATCTCCTATTATGAGGCAAACCTCATGTCCAATTTCCTGAAATTCCCTAAGTTTGAAAATTAAAACAAGGTGCCCAAGATGTATCAAAGATGCAGTTGGGTCTATTCCGAGTTTTATCCTCAAAGTTTTTCCGCTTTTCAAAAGTTGATCAAAATCTTGTTCTTCTATTATTGAAGTGAGTCCTCTTTTTATTTTATCTATCTCTTTATTTATGCTTGTGATACTATGCTCTTCCTTATTTTCTTCTTCTTCTAATCTACTGATATTTTCCTCATTTCTCATGCCTTCATGCTCCTGTTCTTTCATAGTTTTTAGATATTTAATAGTCTATTTTGGGTATTTTGAATATTTTACAATTTCAAATATTGTATGGAATATATGACCGTTAAAATTGCGGTTCATTTATCTTTATGTTTTTAGACATATTTGAAAATTGAAACGCAAACGGCTATACTCTTAAATTCTTGAAAAAAGCAATTTAAGTTAATGGAGGTGAATTAACCATGATTGGGGTCTACATCCTTTCTTTCTTACTTATAACAGCAGACGAAGTAATAAAAAAGGTGGATTCTCAAGCTATCCCAACCTCTTCTGAAAGTTCTGTGAAAATGATAATAAAAAAAGGTAACGATGTGCGAGAAAGAAAAATGATAGTTTATACTAAATCAGATGGAGATATAAGATACTCTGTCTCCAAATTCCTTGACCCGGCAGATGTGAGAGGGACTCAGTTTTTGCAAATATCAAAGAAAGATGAAACTTTACAGTTTCTGTTTTTGCCATCTCTGAATAAATCAAGGAGAATAGCTGGGGGACAGAAAAAAACATCTTTTATGGGAAGCGAGCTAACATATGAGGATATGGAAAGAAAGAAAATAGAAGACTACGAATATAAACTCATCAAAGAAGATGAAAATCTATATGTTGTTGAATCAACTCCTAAAAAAGGTGTGGACTCACAGTATTCAAAAGCTGTTTTTTATGTAAGGAAAGATGACTACGCAGTTTTGAAAACTGAGCTTTACAAAGATGGAAAACTCTTCAAAGTAATTGAGAATGAAATAACAAAAGTTGATGGCAAATACAATATCCCCACAAGGACCTATGTCAAAAATCTTGAGAACGGAAACGAAACTGAACTCATAATAGAAAATATAAAAGTTGATATAAAGGTTCAGGATAAGTATTTTTCTCCTGATTTTCTTGGGAAGTGGTAAAGTTAAAACAAAAAAGGTGAAAAATGAAAAAATTTTTTTCCCTCATTTTTTATGTTATTTTCCTATTTTTTTACCTTCTTTTAATTTCAATTATAGTTCCAAATCTCACAATTTTATATGCAGAAGAAGAATTTACTCCTTTTTCATCTTCCTCATTCTATTCACTTACAAGGTTTTTTTTTGATTTGAAAAAAGATAATTCTTTTGAGGATTTAGCAGAATTCAAACAAAGGTTCTTTCTTGAAACAAACTATAAACCTTCTGAAAAATTTTCCATTTTGTTTTCAGGTAAGCTTGACCTCAACTATTTTTATGGAGGGTTTTCTCGTTTCCAGAATTTCTTTGATGTTCATGAAGCTTATTTTTCATTCTCGGGCGAATCTTTTCTGATATCTGGTGGTAGAAAAATTGTAAGCTGGGGAATATGTGATGGTTCTCCTTTGGATGTTGTAAATAGACCTGATTTCAGAGATGGAATATTTGCGGAACAGAAATTTCTAAAAACTCCCGGTATACTTCTTGATTTTTCTCTGCTTTTTGGGAGTTCATCATTTCAAGTTGTTTATGAGCCGTTTTTTACTCCGCCTCAATTTATTGATGTAAAGGGAGATTGGGCAATTATGAACTGGAGGTCATTATATGTTGCATTTGAGGGAGATAAAAACTCAGATCAACTAAAACCGCTTTTAGATGCTCAGTTTCAACCGATAGTCAAAAAATATCCTTCTTTGTTTTCTGATTTGCTCAAATCTTTCGGACTGGGATTTTATTTTTCATCAAGGTTAGAGCTTTTGCAACTTGCGTTTGCGGGGTATACCGGCTTCAGTTTCCCTCTTCCCTTTTTTGATCCAGTATTCTCTCAGGAGTTTGCGCGCACTCCCGGGAGCTTGGAGCAAAAATTAGATATATCTGCTGCGGAAATTCTTGAACCTGCTTCAAGAGGAGAAAGTTTCTTGAAGCTTGAACCAAAAAGATATTATATGCTTGGTGGGGGATGGTCCTACGATATATCCGGATTTCTCTTAAAAAACGATTTAGCTTTCTTCTTTTCTCCTCTTCCAGATTCAAACCTAAATATTAAAAATTTCCCAATCATATCGCTTGCGTTTGATATTGAAAAAGAGATAATTCCAAATCTTATTTCTATCGCTGGAACAAGAACCACAATAAACTTATCAAGGGACAAAATTATGTTTTTAGAAAGAGGAATAATATTACCTTCAATCTCGTTAAGATATGAAATTTACTTTGGACAAAGCTCTCTCTCTTTACTCCCGGCATTCATATTGGATATCCCTATTGAATCTCCAAAAATAAGGGGAAACTTTTTTGTGTTTACGGGTTCATTCAAACCTTATGATTTCCTTGAATTATCAGCCGGTCTATTTTTGCTTTCCGGTAAAAGAACCTCTCCTTTTGGCTTTTTTAAAGATAACTCATCAATTATGTTCTCTGTGAGACTTTCTTTTTAGTCTTTCATAATTTTCTTCTTTTTATTTCAATTTTTGCTACTTTTTTAATTTCATATTTTGGTTATGAAGCCTATTTACTTGAAAATAATTTCTTTATTTTTTGCCCTATCTATAACTGCTTACTCACTATTTGCTTTCAGAGGTAATTATACCATAAGATATAGTATTGTCGTAGAGAACATGCCTCAAAATGTAATTTTAAAACAGGAAAATTTAGATGTAGTTTTAGAAATAGATTGTCCACAAATACTGTACTCTGTTTTGCAGGAGAATAAAAATAAAACCATATCTATAAAGTTTGAAAAGAACTTCTTACCTGTATATAGCATAAACTTGCAAGAGCTGTTAAGTAAAAAGTTTATTGCTCCTCCGCTATGCAAGTTAGTAAATGTCTCTCCTAAATTCATAACTTTGGAATTTGAAAAAATAGTTCAAAGAATTGTCAGGGTAGTCCCTGATATCGTGGGAAATGTGCCAGATGGATACATAGTTTCTGTATCAGTCTACCCCCAGTATGTAAATATATCCGGTCCAGAGGATGAACTTAAAGGTAGAGATAGAATATTTACAGATATGATAGATATTCAAGGAAGAACATCAGACTTCTCTATTGAAGTACCAATATATAAAACAGGTAATATTAAGGTATATCCACAAACTGCTACTGTTTTTGTTAGTATAAAAAAAGTAAATTAGATAAGAATTGATTTTGGGAACGACCTACAAGAAACTAAATTTTTTCAATTCAGTTTGAGATACAAGGTTTAAAGCAAATTTTTTGAAAAGTTGATAAAATATTTCTTGATGATATTGAGAAATCAATCCCCTGATAAATCCAAAGAGTGCATGAATCCTAAAAAAAGAAATTCTTATCTTAATGTCCGTTTTTCTAATGCTAACATTTTGACCTTGATAAACCACATTTTCTCAACAGCAATTTCTATTCTATTGCTTTTTTGTTTTTTATTATTTCTTATTTCTTGCGGTAAAGAAAAGAATGTTGAAATTCAGCCTCCTATAAAGGAATCAGAAATAGTTGAGAGAAGTTTTACAGTCGTTGATTTTGAATTTTTCTATCCTTCCTCGATTTCATTTTTTGTGCCGGGTCAGGAAGTTGAATTTAAAGTATCCTTCTTCTGTCCGGATTTTTCAAGGGAAATTTCTGTTTCAGCATATTTCATAAAAGATAACCAGAGATTTGCGGGAAGCATAACTCCGCCATCTTTCTTGTGTCTCGGAGATTATGATGAGGTATTTCGCCTTTCCTTTCCGTCTGATGTTACATTCGGACAGTATATTATGGAGATTTCATTTTCTTCCTCAATCACCGACGATCTGCCATTTTATATAAGAAAAAATATCCTTGTCTCATCTGGGTTTCCCGGATTCGGGGAACTTTTCAAAACTTGGAAAAGTGTATCATCTTTTCAAATTACTCACGCATCTGATTTCGCTTTTTTGGAAGAAGAAGATAAGATAAGATTCTTTTCCGTATCAGGTACCCAAATTGTATCTTTTGATTTCTTCCCAAAAATTGTTTCTTTTTCTGATCCGAAAATTTTGGCTTCAACCTCGGTCCCAGCAGAAAAAATAGACGCGATCAAAGTTGGAGATACATTATTTATATTCGTTCACGGAGAGAAAACGGAAGTAATATCTGTATCAGGTGAAAATGCAAAATCTTTCGGGAATATACCAGGCACAAGATTTATCCCATTATCATTTTTTGAAACTAAAAATTCAAAAATATTTATGAATTCATCTTGCAGTAGCTTCTTTGTCGTCCAAAACAGTGGTGAAGCAAAATATTTAGACTTCAAAGATGTAATTTGTGATAAATTTTTCTGGTTGAATGAAAAAATCTTCTTTGTTCAGCAAAATAAACTTTTCTACTTTGAGAGTGAATTAACACAACCAATCCAAATTCAGGATCTCGGACCTGAATTTGATATAATTCAAGATGAGAATAAGCTTTATGTTTTCAAAAAGAACTGCCAAATTATACCTAGAAAAACTTCCGTTTCCGTAATAACGATAGAAGGAAGCAATATATCTGCCCCGGAGGAAATAAGTTTTAATCTACCAATAACAGTAGGATGTAATTTCAATTTTTCTGCAATATCAAAAGATAAAGTTCTTGTTTACTTTCAAATTTCTAGTAATTTTCCCACTTTATTCATATCTGCTGATAAAAATGGCAAAATAGAAGATTTCAGCATACATTCTTATGATAAATTTTATTTCAAAGCGGATGGAGAACATTATCTTATCCTTTCGTATGGGAAAGATAATTTCGGAAATGCATTAGGGAACGGAGTTATATTAGATAGGAGGGAAGGGAAGAAAAAATTTGAGTTTTCGGGTGAATTTTTTGGGAGCCCTCAAGATTTTATATTTGATGGGAATAAGCTTTTAATTTTTTCTGTCAGTTCAGGCTATCTTGTTTTCTTCTCTTTTGAAAAATCAAAAAAAAATCAATTTTTTACATCTGAAAAGGCGGAAGCTTTCATTATAGAAAAATTTTCTCCCGATATGTTTTTTGTAATCTTTACAGATAGTAAAGGTTGCTGGTATGATGGATTGTGTAAAGGAGGCGAGTATTTCTTTATGAAAATAGGAGATTACACATTAGAAGAGAAGATTTTTTCTCACGAGTTTGAAATCGGACAAAAATTTTTAGGTATGAAATCAAAAGGAGGATATATAATCACAATTTTCAAAAACTTAGACAAAGTCTTACTATTTTCAAGATAAACTATTTGCAAATAAAATTTATAGCGATGAAATTTATACATCAATACCGAATATTTCAACGGAATGAATAAATTTATTTTTATGCTTTCACGAAAATTCATGCCTTTTGGTGAGCCTCCTTGGTATATGAAAGATGAAAAATTTACGATACGGAGAAAAGATTTTGTACCGGCATATATTAAGACGAGAGAGGAAGGGGGTTGGAAAATAAAAGAAAGGGTAGAGAAAGCAATAGAATCACTAAAAAGATGCAGGGTTTGTCCGAGAAACTGCGATGTAGATAGAAACATAAAAAAAGGAGTGTGTAGAGTCGGCAGATACGCTGCTGTATCAAGTGCTTTCCCTCATTTTGGCGAGGAGGACTGCTTACGCGGATGGAATGGTTCAGGAACAATTTTCTTTGCTTTTTGTAACTTGCGATGTGTGTTCTGCCAAAACTTTGATATATCTTGGAAAGGAGAAGATAGTTTTGAAGTCTCTCCAAAAGATCTTGCAAAGATAATGATAAGACTGCAAGATATGGGATGCCACAATATAAATTTTGTTACCCCAGAACATGTTGTTCCTCAAATCCTTGAAGCTGTCTATTATGCAATAGAAATGGGACTAAAAATTCCAATAGTCTATAATACAAGTGCATATGATTCAGAGGAATCAATAGAACTTATGGACGGAATAGTAGATATATACATGCCAGATTTCAAAATATGGGATCCGGAGATCTCCTGGAAATATCTTGGTGTAAGGGATTATCCTGAGGTTGCAAGAAAGATAATAAAAAAGATGTGGGAGCAAGTTGGTGATTTGAAATTTGACGAGAATGGACTTGCTTTGAGAGGACTATTAGTCAGGCATCTTGTTATGCCAGGGAATTTAGCTGGAACAGATAAAATAATGCAATTTATTGCAAAGGAAGTATCTGTTCATACATATGTAAATATAATGGATCAATATTATCCAGCAGGTCTCGTAGCTATGAAGCCCAAAAATTATCCAGAACTTTACAGACGCATAACATCAGAAGAGTACGATTATGCTATAAGGTGCGCTATGGAGGCTGGTCTTTATAGGTTTGATACAAGATGGTTAAGATATATTTAAAAAAATACATCCTAATTTTCTCTTGTCAAATAAGCAATCCACAGATTTAAAATGCAAATCCCTTCTTTACCCTGTGGTAGGTAGTTTGATCGTAAAAGCGGGTCTATATAAACTCCACATACTTTTGATATAAGGTTATTATCTCCAAGTTCTATTAGATTTATTCTTATTGCTCCGAAAAAAGAAGGTTCTTTGTATATTATGTATGGGAACCGGGTTCTTATTGAATCTTGTGGGAACTTGTAATCCCAAACTGTTATATTTTCTGTTATAGGTTCCGAAAAGATTAGTTGAGACGAAAAATGTTCCTTGTCAAAAACTTCCGCACTACATGTTATCCTTTCAGGAAATGCGCAATCCCATTCAATTGCTAATTTCCCATCTTTTGTCCATGCAGGAAAAATCTCTCTCAAATTTGAAAAGAAAATTTTTGGAAAATCCACATATCCAATTGAATGATAATTTGTATTTATTTTGTTTAGGATGTAAATTATAAATTCAAGTGTTTCGCTTTCTCCTTCACCTGATATATAAAATTTCCGAATAAAATCCTCCAGAAACCGCATAAAAAGCTGAATTTGCCAGTTTTCGTTATAATTTACACCCCCTTGAAGTATCTGAGTTATAACATCTGGATATTTTGGAATAGGCGAGAAATAAAATTTTCCTTTTTGAGTTTGAATGTATATACCGGATGCATCTTTTGCGAATACTCCAAAGCTGTAATTTTGAATTTTTGACAGAAATTCCAGAAAGATTTCCACAAGTCTTTTGATTCCTAAGAAAGCGATTTCTCTTCTATAATCATCTGATGTCATCAAGAAACTTTTGCTTCCTTCTAATGATTTTGCTAGTATTTCCATCTTATCACTCATTTTGAGAGATATTTTCTGCTGAATCTCGTTAATTATTTGATTTTTGAGGTTTTCAGGTAGATTCAAATCCAGGGACCTTATGTAAAGAAAAATAACCTTCAAGATTTGAATATATAATTCCAGAAATAAAAGCGATGGTTCATTTACTGGTTTGGTAATCTCAATTGAAAAATCTTCTGAAAATTTAAGTTTTAACCTGTTTGGTATCGCAATTTTTATTCCCCCTAAAAGCTTTTCTGCCTCTTGTATCTTTAATGATATACTTTCCTGAAAATTCTGGTCATACATCATTTTTATTATAGAAAAGGATTGTGATAGGTCATTTACCAATTTTGCAAATTTTATAAGGTTCAATTCTTCGGTTAGGATTTCAAATTTCTGTGATAACTTCTCAAGTAAAGATATGGAAAAATCATCAAAGTTTTCTGCTCTGTTTTTTATAAGCAAAGAAAAGAACTCTATATTTGAAGTTGGGAATATAAAGTCGCACTCTGAACCTATATCAATCAATCCAAATCTTGAACTCAAATTCATAACTGGTTTTTGCTGGCAACCTTTTACTTTTTTGATGTAGCCGTAAAAGTTCTGTTTTCCTTCGGGTGAAACTAAACTTATGTTTATTTCTCTCTGCCCACCATATATTTTTGTTTTGGACCTGCATTTTGTTCCGTTTTGAAAAACTATGTTTTCAACTTCGTATGTTTCTACTGTTTCTCCAGCTTGTGTTATTTTTGAAGCAAACTTTATGTTCTCTACTTTATTTTCAAGCTCTACTGAAATATTTGCAACTATCTCTGTTGTAAGGGGATTTATATATTTTGTTATTGTTATATTACCCCTATCCGTGTTTATCTTTAATATTTCTTTTTTATATCCTTCTTGAATGTTTTTTTCTTCTTTTTCTATATTGTAGCTTATCTGATTTGTTCCGAATGAGCATTTTGTTTTTTCACAGGATGTGTCTAACATATTTGCAAATAAAAGCGAAACAAATATAGGAGTCTTTAGCTCTTCCGATACAATAATTGCCAGGGGTAATTTTTCAGGTTGAGATATCGGGTCAAGAAAGTATGAAACATCTTTTTGTGATAGTGGTAGGGAGCATAATGTAAGTGTTTGGTTAAAGTTAATATTTGTAAAATCTGTTTTATCAAAAAAAGAGTTAAACTCTGATGAAACATCTTCAAATTTTTCTGCGAACTCTATCGTTTTATTTTTGCAGCTTTGAATTAATAGAAAGGAAACTAAAATTTGCAGTAATATAAGAATATGTTTTTTCATTTTTCCTTACATTATTTTATCCCGATTTTTTTCTGTTTTTTTAGTTTCGCAGTTTTTGCGGAATAAGATAAATTAAGTTTAGGCCGTTAGCTCAGGCGGAAGAGCACTGGCCTTTTAAGCCAGGGGTCGCGGGTTCGAATCCCGCACGGCCTACAAAATCTTATAGGTGCAAAATCTGTCTTTTTGGCTCCCAATCATAATTATCGGGATTTTTGTCTTATCCTCAGCAATAAAAATACTGCAAGAGTACGAGAGAGGTGTAATATTCAGACTTGGAAGGCTTGCAGGGGTAAAAGGTCCAGGACTTGTACTCATAATTCCTATAATAGATAGAATGGTAAAAGTTTCACTCAGAATAATAACTATGGATATACCACCACAGGATGTTATAACAAAAGATAATGTATCCGTGAAAATAAATGCTGTTGTATATTTTAGAGTGGTTGATCCAGCAAAAGCAATAGTAGCTGTGGAAAATTTCATTTATGCTACAAGCCAGCTTGCACAAACAACTTTAAGGTCAGTCTGCGGTGAAGCTGAACTTGATGATATACTTGCTCATAGGGAAAAAATAAACCTGCAGATACAAAGTATATTAGATAGAATGACAGAGTCGTGGGGTATAAAGATTTCAGCAGTTGAAGTTAAACATATTGATTTGCCACAAGAGATGCAAAGAGCTATGGCTCGCCAAGCAGAAGCTGAAAGAGAAAGAAGAGCAAAAATAACCTTAGCCGAGGCAGAGTTTCAGGCCGCTCAAAGACTGAAAGAAGCCGCTGACATGCTTGCTCAAAATCCAATAACAATACAACTGAGATTTCTACAAACTGTTTCAGAACTTGCCACAGAAAAAACTGCTACATTAGTCTTACCCGTTCCAATAGAATTATTCAAATTTCTTGATATTCAACAAAAGAAAGATTCATCTCAGCAGAGTTGAGACAAAATTTTTCTTAATCAATATTCAAGCTAATTAGATAATTTCCTACTTTAAGTTACCTAAACTAAATTACCTAAATTTGAATTATCAAAAAATTTAAAATGAAACTTAACTTTTGTAATTTATATTGAGCTCAGATGCTGCTGCAACATAACATAGTAATACTTTTTTTGCTTCTTAAATCTTTTTTTGTTCCCGATGTAGCTCAGGATACTTTGAGTATAGAGATTGAAAAATACAACATAAGAATATATTTCCCACAAGAATTATCTCCTTTGGCTCAGATATTTGCTTCTGAAATTTACGAGCAAAATAGGTTTGTAAAAGACATAGTAGGTATGGAGGCAAGAGACTTTTCAATTTACTTGGGTTTTGACTCAGACTCATTTTATTTTGAAAGGTTCTTTACACACTCTAAACTTATATTTGTAAATTGGGGTGGGACAAGAATTGATGAGAAGCTTTCCGGAATTTCAATATCTCACAAAGTAAGACAGGTTTTGCTTGCAGCTTTATTTGGTGCGGAAAACTTTTATATCGTGAGACCAGATTTTTTTGCCAATCCAAACTTGATTTTATCTTTTGCGGAATTCGGTGAAATTGATGATAGCGTTTTTCTTAACTATCCGTTCTCTGTTTTATACTCCGATGATTCTAAACTCATAAAATATATTGATCTTTTTTATGGAAAAAGAAAGGTCTTTGAACTTTTCATAAACGGAAAAATTTTTTTTGAATCAAAAAGCAATTATTATAAGAGTTTCAAAAGTTGGGAAAAAAGCAGATTAGAAGTGGTCAGAGAAGCCATCAGTAAAAACTATGAAGGAATGAATTTATATCCTGACAAAATTTTTGATTTTCCGGCATGGGGAATTCATTTGATGGGAGAAGAGTTATTTACTATGAAAGAGGATGAGCGGATTTTTTCATCAAAAGCAGGAAATATTTTTCAGAGAAATGGAGGAAGATATTTGAACGGTGACGGAAGATTTTTAGTTTTTGACTCAAAGAACGAAAAAGATAATTTATTTGAGGTTTTTATAATGACTCCTTATTATGAGGTTTTCAAATTACCTCAAAAGAGAGCTTGGTACCCAGATATATTTTCAAGGGAAGACGGAACAGGCTTTGTTTTGTTCATAAGAAAAAATTTATTTTACGATGAACTCTGCATCTTGAATTTTGCTTTCGTAAATCAAAAATTTCAATTTGATAATTTGTTTTGCCCTCTCAGATCAGGAGAACTTGAAGAATTTTTCACTCCTGACATTTCTCCTGATGGTAAGAAGGTAGTTTTTTCGTATCTTAGAAAAAATGGCTTTTTAGATATAGCAGTTTTTGATTTTGAAGATAATAGTTTGCGCTTTATAACACAAGACATTCAACCAGATATATTCCCCTCCTTTACACAGGATGATAAAATATTATTTACATCTTTCAGAGAGGGAAGATTTCTTCTATATCTTTATGATAACGGGAATTTTTTCAAGGTATCAGAAAATCCGGAAGGCATATTGGAGGGTAAAATCTATAATGGGAAAATATATTCTACTTTTGTTCAAGAAGGAAAAACTTATCTTGGGGTACATCAAATAGTAGAACTTGGTAGTGCTAATTTTCAGCGGGAGAGAATTTCTTTTGTTGGGACAGAGTTTGAAAGCTCAAAAGTAAAATTTTTTGATAATCTGAATATTTTCAGGTTGCTACCTCCGAGAATTTTTGTTGATAGCTCCGGGTTTTTTGATCTTACACTCTATTTTCTTTTAGCAGATGATATATATAGGTCTCCGATTTTTTTGAGTCTGAATTTTGGCTCTAATATCAACTTTTATGAGCAAGCAGAAAATATAAAATTTGTTGAAACTTCAAACTCAAATTTACCAAAAATCTCAAATTTGGAGGCTCTCAAGTCGGAAGGTATCATCAGAAGTTTTGGATTTTCTCTCTTCTCTTTCCTAAGAGCTTTTTATCCATATATTTTTTTGAGGCTTTCACTTTATCCTTTCTCCGGAATTTTCGTAAGACAGGTTTTTGAGGGAGGGGAAAACAAATTTTTCTTCATTCCAGAAAGGCAAGTTTCAGGAGATCTCTATTTTTTCCAAAAGAGTGTAGCAAAGCTTTGGTTGATTTTTGGTGGAAAATTTGGAGAGATTTTGCCTTATGCAGATTCAATTCCTCCGTTTGATACGGCATTTTGGAACTTCGTAAGAGAAGAGTATAAAAGAGTGGGGTATGGTAAATTCTTTCACGCTGAGTCAGGAATATATTTGAACAATACCTATAAAACTTTTTCTCAGCAAGATGGATTTGATATAAGAATTTTTTTAGGAGCTCAATCTTTCTTTGAGAAAGATAAATTACCAATTTCACCTTATTCAACTTTTTCTTTATCTTATTTTACACCTTCTATTTTTTCATTATTATTAGGATACATAAACTTGAACGGATTTATATCTTTTCCTCACCATAGAAGATTTAGAATGTTTTTTGGGTCAAAATCCATTCCTTCTTACTTTGATCCTGCTGATAACTTTTCTTCGCTTTGGAAGTTCGGAGCATTCCCTTTCTTTCCCGAAAACTTAAAATATGATGTCGGACTAATAAGAGGAGTAAGATTAAGAGAAGGAAATATCGGTGGAGTTGTAAAGACCGGACCTATTTTCAACCTATTTTCATCTTATCATAGCCCAAAATATATTTACCACATAGACTTTGTGAATATTTCACCATTTTTTTCTTTTGGTTTTCTCCAAGATTCAAAACAGGATTTTATAAGTTACGGATTAGAGTTTAAAATAAAATCTAAATTTTTCTTTATTGTGCCATCTGATATGGTTTTTGGTTTTGCAAAAGGTGAAGTATCAGAATTTTATTTCCTCGTTTTTATCTCTCCTTAGATTCAATAAATTTGATTTAAATCTAAAAAATAATTTTGTGATGCATAAAATTTTTCTATGGCAAAGGAGAAAATAAATATAGGTGATTTTTCTTTGGCGGTGAGGATAGAGGGAGGCGGAAAAAAGGGAGACATAATGCTTATTCACTGTCTTGGTCTATCAAATAGAGTCTTTGACCATCAAATAGATTTCCTTGCAAGCGAAGGTTATAGAGTCTTTGCTCCTGATGTAAGATGCCATGGAGATTCGGATAAACCTGATTTGAAATGCAATATATGGGATCTCGTTTTTGATATTGAAAAACTTATCTCAAAGCTTGGAATTAAAAAATTTGCAGCAATCGGTGGAATATCGATGGGTGGGATGATTTCTATGAGACTTCTTATCAGAAACAAAGATATAGCAGATAAACTCATTTTGATGGGAACATCAGCTGACGAAGACCCAAACAAAGAAAGGTATTCTGTGATGATAAATAACCTTCTTGAATTGGTTGAGAAAGAAAAAGATGAGAAGGTTTTGCAGGAAAATTTCAGAAATGCTGCTGAATATGTTGTAAGGCTTTGTTTTTCTCAAAGCTATCTTGAAAAAAATTTTGATTTTTGGGTATCTGAGTCTTTAAAATCTCAGGGAAAAGGAGCAATTTATGTCTCAAAGGCAATAATAGAGAGAGATAGCGTTCTTGAACAAATTAAAAACATAGATAAACCAACTCTGATTATGGCAGGAGATCAAGACTTAGCAGTTCCAATAAAAGAGTCATATAAAATGAAAGAAAGAATAAAGAACTCAAAGCTTGTTATATTTGAGGAAGCTCCGCATATTTTTACTCCGGAAATCCCAGATAAAGTAAATAAAGAAATTCATAATTTCTTAACTCAAAATTAGCTTTTTGAATTTGGAAGAAAGAGAAAAATTATTTGAATCTGGAAAAGGAAAAATCAAAAGAAAATTATTATGCATAGAAAATTTAAAGTTCTGGTAGGTAAAGTTTTCCGGGAGGTTAAAAAATACTATGGGAAAAATCTCGTAAGTTTTGTCATTTTTGGTTCGGTTGCGAGAAATACTTTCTCCCCTTGTTCTGATATTGATTTTCTTATAATTTGTGAAAATTTGCCGGATGGAAGAGCAAAAAGAATCATTGATTTTATTGAAAATGTTGAAGTTAAGGTTGAAGATTACATTAAAAATCTGAGAAAGAAAAATATATTCACTGAACTTTCACCGGTAATCAAGAGACCAGACGAGGTTAAGATGGGAAGTTTTTTGTTCCTTGATATGATTGAAGATGCGGTTATCCTCTACGATAAAAATGATTTTTTCAGAAATTATTTATCAGAGCTCAAGAGGAAATTGAAAAAATATGGTGCAAAGAAAATTTATAAAAAAGGAGGATATTATTGGATTCTGAAAGATAAGATTGACCTCAAAGAAGGTGTTGAACTATGAACTCAAAGGCTCTTGCAAAAGAATATCTTGAAAGATGTAAGAAGAGACTAAAAGCTCTCGAATTACTTTACGAGGAAAAAAGTTATGCAGATATTGATTTCTTACCTTCCGAAGAATATAAAGAAAGTGATGCAAAAAGAGCCCAAGAAGCCGCAAAATTCTCTATTGAACTACTTGAAAAAATTCTATCAAGAAAGAAAAGCGAAAAAAAAGAATGAGTAGGGTAGAGTTTTAAAAATTAAAATTTTATAATATGTTGAGACGGGGGATTAAGATTGCGTATGAAAAATTTCTGGTGTTTGCTCTTTTTTCTTTCTTTTTACTTTTTTTTGGTAAATTAGGTTCCTCTGATGAAGTAAACTATTCAAAAATAGGTTTGAGCGAAGCTGTAAGGATTTTTAAAGAGAAAAACTATGATGTCAAAATAGCTGCTTACGAGATAAAAAAGAGTGAAGGAGCATATATTCAATCCGGACTTTTACTAAATCCAGCAATTTCAATAAATTATACTGGACTTTTATTTGGGAAAAGTTTCCTTTATGATACGGATAGCACTTTACTTTCTGCAAGATTTGAGCAACCGGTGGAGCTTGGAGGAAAAAGAGGATTAAGGAGGCTTTCAGCTTTTTATCAGTTGAGGGCGGTTGATTTTCAAACAAAAGAAATATCAAGAGAGCTTGCGGTTGGGCTTATAATCTCTTACTTTCGTGCTTTGGCCGATAGGTTATATGCTGAATATTTGCGGCGGGATATTGATGACTTTGATGAGATTTTAAAAATACAGGAAAAGAGACAAAAAGAAGGTTTTTTAAGTCTTATAGATTTTATGAAACTTCAATTATATAAGCTGGAACTTGAAAATGCCCTAACTCAGGCTGTTTCTACATATAAAAAAGACCTGAAAGACTTCAACTTTTTTTTGGGAGGCGGAAACTATGAACCAGAGGAAGTTCAAGAACCCCAAGATGAAATTTTTGTTGAAAACTTAATTCAAGATTCTGTGGAAAAGCGTGAAATTTTGAAATCACTTAAAGAACAAGAAAAATCCGTAGATTACAAGATAAGATTGCTAAAAGCCTATTCTATACCAGATATTTCTTTGGGTGTGGAATATGACTCATTTGGAGGCTCTTTTAAATACAAACCCGGGATTGGTTTCGGAGTTTTTGTAAGCTTACCTATTTTTGATCGCAGACAGGGAGACCTTATATCTGCAATATCTGAAAGAGAGCAGATTTCAGCGACTTTGAAGCGAGAGGAAGAAAGAATAAAAAAAGAAATTCTCCAAGCTTTTGATGACTACCAAGCTTCAAAAAATATATATTTTTCTTATGCTGAAAAGAAAAGTATTATGGATGAACTCTTGGAAAGAACTAAAAAGGCTCATTCTATTGGAGGAATATCTACTATTGAGTTCATAGATACTCTACGCACTTACAGGGCTTTCATGAGCGCATTTTTTAGAGCTAAGTATCAATATATTGCAAGTTATTATATTTTGAAAATATTGGGGGGAGCAGAATTTTAAAAGCAAAAAACAAGTTTGAGAACAAAAACAAAAATGAATAAAGAACAAAAATGAATGACACCAAAAAATGTGATTTGAGAAAAAGTTTCAAGGAAAAATTTATGGCTTTGGAAAAAACAAAGTTCAAATTTGTATTGCATCAACTACCTATGTTTTCCGTGATTTTCTTTACTTTATTTTTTACTTTTGGTTCTTCTACCCTATTTTTCTCATGTGGGAAGAATAAAAAGAAAGTTGAAAATCCATCGGTGTCAGATGGAGTCCAAACGGTAGAGGCAGTTTTTGAGAAGGTTAAAGATTTTATAAAGGCAGTGGCTTATGTTCAACCAGATAGGGAGGGGGTAGTTAAAATAACATCGCGTCTTCCAGGAACAGTTCAAAGCATAAATGTTAAATTAGGAGATTTTGTTAAAAAGGGTCAAGTTTTAGCAGTAATAAAAACGCCAGATACTACTGATCTTTACTCACAAAAGATTTATCTTTCAGCTCAGCTTGAACAAGCGATGAGGCTTTATAAAATGAAAAAAGAACTTTATGAAATAGGAGCAATTCCAAAAAGTGATCTTATTGAAGCTGAAACTAACTACAAAGTACTGGAAGCTCAACTCAAAGGAGTTGAGCAAAAACTTAAACTCCTGGGAGGAGGCATGGGGCAAATTACCATAGTTGCTCCACTTGACGGTATTGTTTATCAAATAAATGCTCATGTGGGAGATTTAGTTGATCAAAGTACAGAAATACTCAATATCGTTCGTCCGGGTAAGATTTTGATAGTTGCTTTGGTGCGTCCAGATGCTTTGCAGAAATTCAAAGTTGGCGATACAATTAGCTTTTATGTAAGTGTATATCCGGAAAAGGAATTCAAGGGAATCATCAAATATATAAGCGATGTTGTAGATCCAGATACACGAAAGGTAAAAGTTTATATTGAACCAGTTGAAAAAGAACTTTTCAAAATAAATATGTTCTTTGAGGTAAAATTGATATTGGGGGAGCAAATTTATGCTGTGCTTCCTCAAAAAGCTCTTGTTTACCGAAACGGTAAATTTTATGTCTACGCAATTGACGGAGGGAAACCCGTAGAAAAGGAAGTAAGCTTTATCAAAGAGCTTGAAAACGATAAAGTTGCTATTTTAGGTGTTAAAGAAGGAGAAGAAATAATCTTGAATCCGCTAAGAGAAATGCAGCCATGAGAAGCTGGATAAATTTTGTAGCAGATAATGCAATCGTTTTTTTGCTGTTTGGACTTATTTTCACATTGGTATTTGGTATATTTTTGAAGAATCTTAATGTTGAGGCTTTTCCAGATCCATCTCCGCCTGTCATAGAAATAGTGACTTTATACCCGGGAAGATCAGCAGAGGAAGTAGAAAGGCAAATAACTATACCTTTGGAAATAGCACTTTCTGGTATGAGAGAGCTTCGCAGGATAAACTCTATTTCTCTGTATGGTCTTTCTGATGTGAAGTGTACATTTTCTTATGATATACCTTATAAAGAAGCAAGACAGGAGGTAATAAATAGAATTTCTATTGTGAGTCTACCTGATGGAGTTCAACCAAGAATAATTCCCAATCCAATAGGTGAGGTTGTTCGCTACGCTGTAATGGGTAACAGGAATCTTATGGATCTCAGAACTATTCAAGATTGGATTGTCGCAAGATATCTCAAAACAGCAGATGGAGTAGAAGATGTTGCAAGTTATGGCGGATTTATAAAAGCTTATACAGTAGAAATAAATCCAGAAAATCTCATAAAATATAAAGTTTCACTTTCACAAGTTTTGGATGCGATTTCTAAATCTAATATAAACGCGGGAGGGAGACCGATAGATTTTGGCTCTCAAAACTTTTTCATAAGAGGAATTGGTCTCATACAAAACCTTGAAGATATACAGAATATTGTTGTTGATAATAAAAATGGTTTCCCGATTCTTGTGAAAGATTTGGGCGAGGTTAGATTAGATAATATCCCACGAACTGGAATAGTTGGACTTAATAACAACGATGAGATCGTTATGGGAATAGTAATATTGCGTCGTGATGCAAAGAGCATACCTTCTATAAGATCTATCAGAGAAAAAATAAAAGAGCTAAACACTCATATATTACCACCTGATGTCAAAGTAGTTCCATTTTATGAAAGAGGTAAGCTCGTAGATACGGTAATACATAAAGTATCTGAAATAGCAGCAATGGGAATAATTTTAGTTTTTCTTTCCATATTTATCTTTTTAGGAGATTTAAAGGTAGCTTTTATTGCGGCTTTGGCTGTTCCTATGAGCCTTATATCAGCTTTGGGAATAATGGCTATTCGTGGAGAATCTGCTAATTTCCTTTCAATAGCTGCGATTGATTTTGGTATAATTGCAGATATTTCTCTTCTTTTTATTGAAAATTATCTCAGAAAAACCAGAGAGTACGGTCCCGGTAGGCGTGCTATGATTTATTCAACTGAGGAAGTTGGGAAACTTTTGATACTTTCAGTTGTATTGATTGGAATATCATTTATTCCTATTTTTCTTATGGAAGGTGCTGAGAAAAGAATATTTGCACCTATGGTGAAAACTTACCTTTATGCTATATCATCTATAATAATCATTACTTTTACCTTTTCTGTGGCGGCTCTGCTTATTTTTGTGAAAGCAGAAAAAAGAGAAACTCTTTTTGTAAGAGCTTTGGAAAATCTTTATGAGAAGATTTTAAATAAACTTGTAAATCTAAAAGGCAAATTTGTAGCCCCAGCTCTAATATCTCTTGTAATAGCTGCTATTATTATTTTCAGGGTGATCGGTCTTGAATTTATTCCAAAAATGGATGAAGGAAATATCTATATGCGTATATTATTCCCTTACTCTATTTCTTTATCTCACGCCTATGAGAACGCAAAGAAGGTCAGAGATTTACTCCTGACATTTCCGGAGATAAAAACTGTAAGTTTTAAAGTTGGAAGACCAGAAGATGGAACAGATCCTTCAGGACCATTTAATTCTGAATACTTTATAGATATAAAACCTTATTCGGAATGGAAAAGATTTAAAAGAAAAGAAGAACTTGAAGAAAAGATAAGACAAGAGGTGCGAAAAATTTTCCCTCATGTAGATATAAGTATATCCCAGTACATTCAAGACAATCTTGATGAAGTTATGACGGGAGTCAAAGGTGAAAATGCTGTAAAAATTTTTGGAGACGATATATTCAAGTTAGATGAGCTTGCAAATAAAGTAGCAGAAAAAATAAAGAATGTTCCTGGGATTGAAGATGTGGGAATACTCAGAGAAGTTGGACAACCTAACCTTATAATAGAAGTTGATAGGGAGCAACTTTTGATTTATGGATTAACCGTTGAAGAAGTTATGGATACCGTTTCCGCAGCGCTTGGAGGAAAAGAAGTCACTCAGGTTATAGAGAAAGATAAAAGATTTTCTTTACTTGTGATATTCCCAGAAGATATAAGAAAGAATCCATCAGAAATAGGAGGAATACCCATAATACTTCCAAATGGTTCTTTTGTCAGATTAAATCAAGTAGCAAAAATTTATTTTAGCACGGGAGCTTCTTTTATATATAGAGAAAATTACAAAAGGTATGTTCCAATCAAATTCTCTGTTGTATCAGGAGATCTTGCTGGAACTGTTCGTAAAGCACAAAAAATTATAGAAAGTGAAATAAGTCTTCCGGAAGGATACTTTTTAGAGTGGTCTGGAAGGTTCAAAAACTTACAAGAAGCTCTAAGGCGTATCACATTTTCGGGTATTTTATCTTTGCTGGGATTGTTCCTTTTCCTTTATATAGTATATAGGTCGGTCAAAAATGCATTCATAGCTATGTCAGGATTACTCTTTGCCTTATTTGCCGGAGCTTTAAGCCTTTTTGTTGTTAGATACCCACTCAGCCTTTCAGCAATTGTCGGATTTGTTTCCATTCTTGGAATATCTGTTCTCAACATTTCATTTATAATTGCAGCGTATAGGGAAAATATAATAAATGGTATGTCAATTTATGAAGCAGCAAAGAAGTCAGCGAAAGAAAAATTCAGAGCCGTACTTTTAAGTAGTTTTACGGCATCTTTAGGATTTTTACCAGCTGCGCTGTCTCACGGCGTTGGAACTCAGATACAAAAGCCTCTTGCTATTGTAGTACTGGGAGGTATGCTAATCACAGGATTACTTATATTGCTTCTCATACCCCCTCTCCTCAAATATGTCAATGTAGAAGAATAAAAGGAAGCAAATCTTTGTCATTAGAAAATTCTATTTATTACTTAGTTAGTGAGTTGGTATCATAGCAGCCCATTGTTAAAAAACAATGGGTTTGGGGAAGGTTTATTTGCTATGAGCCAGAAAGCTCATGCAAACCTTACTTCCCCCAGCCACATCATCATAATTTTTCTTTGTTGTTAGCAGAGATAATTTTATCAATTTTAGTAAATTTTCAGCAATAGGCTGTTAATTTTTAAAGAACACTATTTTTAGAACAAAATGAAATTTGAGGCAATCGCAATAGTTGGGCAGACTGCTTCGGGCAAAGCTGAAATTGCAGTGAAAATCTCAAGAATACTCCGAGAAAGAGGAAAAGAGGTTGAGCTCATTTCTTGCGATTCAAGAAAAGTTTATAAATACTTTGATATCGGAACTGCAAAACCCACTCAATTTCTTCAAGAATTCAGGTGGCACTTTATAGATGTTATAGAACCTGATCAGAATTTCTCTGCAAAAAGATTTGAAAAGGAGGGAAGAAAAATTATAAAAGAGATAAAATCAGCGGGAAAAATTCCAATTGTTGTTGGTGGAACATGGCTTTATATAAGAGCTCTTGAAAGGGGATTTGAAGACGAACCAGAAGATGAGAATATAAGAAATCAGTTAGAGGATATTTTAAAAAAAGAGGGAAAGATGGGACTTTGGAACCTTCTCAAAAATTTAGACCCAAAAGCGGCAGAAAAAATTCATCCATCTGATTCATATAGAGTAAGAAGGGCTTTGGAATTCAAACTCAAAACTGGTAAATCTATTTTAGACGCACATTTCAAAGAAGATATTGGACAAAGGTTCCCTATTTTGAAAGTTGCAATTTTCAGGAACAAAGAAGAAATACTTGAAAGGATAAAGTCAAGGGTGCTCAAACAAATACAGCGAGGACTTATTGAAGAGACAAAAATGCTGTATGAAAGATTTGGAGAAACCACTCCTTTGCTCAAATCAATAGCTTATTGGGAGCCTTACCTTTATATAACCGGAAAAATTTCTTTTGAAGATATGATAAATCTTATGATAAAAAGGAATTTCAGATATTCAAAATATCAGGTTAAAGTTTTTTCGCGTGAGGGAACTTTATGGTTTGATAAAGAAGAAAAACTTATAAGTTTTGCCGTTGATTTTTACCTCAACTCAGAAAATTTCAGTTTTTAGATTAGATTTTAATTTCTTCCTTCTTTCTTTTTTTTTTTTATTATTTATCTTCCGTGCTTTGAGATTATTCTGTTTTCGCTATCAACTATTATTATTTTGGCTTTATGAGTTTTTGCTTCTTCTTCTGTGTATATTCCGTAAGCAGCTATTATTATTCTGTCTCCTGGAAAGCAAAGTTTTGCAGCGGCTCCATTTATTGTTATTGTTGTATCATCGGTACCCTCTATCGCATAGGTTATCAGACGGTTCCCGTTCGTTATGTTATATACATGAACTTGCTCACCTTCAATAATATCTGCCTCCTCCATAAGTTTTTTAGGTATTGTTATTGAACCTTGATACTCTGGATTTGCATCTTTCACAACCGCATTATGTATTTTTGACTTCAAAAGTATCCTCATCGCCATATCAATTCACCTCCTTTTTAATTCAAATCTTTTTTATTTTTTCTTTTCCTTTTCTTCCTTTATTTTCGGAAGGTTAAAAAATTTACCGTTCCTTATAACTATATTATCTATCAATCTTGCTTTTCCTATTCTCACCGCAACAGCAATAAGACAATTTTTTCTATCTCTATCTATTTTTTTTAAAGGATGCAAAGTATCTGGATCTGCTATTTCAAAATAATCTATATTTGTTATGCCTTGTGATTTCAAGAAATCTTTTGCGGCGTTTTTTATTTTCTCTGCATCTTCTTCTCCACTGAGTATCATATCTTTTGCTAAAAGTAAAGACCTCGGAATTAAAGAAGCTAATTTTCTTTTATCTTCAGAAAGATAGGTGTTTCTTGAAGATAAGGCAACTCCATCTTTATCTCTTACGCTTTCAACAGGTTTTATTTTGATGTCAAAATTTAGGTCTTCTACCATTTTCTTCAAGATTACATATTGTTGGTAGTCTTTGAGACCAAAGAAAGCTACATGTGGTTTCACTATGTTGAAAAGTTTTGCGACAACAGTGGCAACTCCTCTGAAGTGTCCAGGTCTGAATTTTCCGCAAAGTTCATCTTGGAATTCCATAACTTCTACATATGTTTTGAAATCTTCTTTGTACATTTCCTTGACATCTGGAATAAAAACGAAATTTACTTTTTCTTTTTTCAGCATTTCCAAATCTCTTTTTTCATCTCGTGGATAGCTTTCGTAATCTTCTCCTCTTGCGAACTGAGTAGGATTTACGAATATGCTTACGACTACAACATCTGAGAATCTTTTAGCTTCTCTCACAAGTTTCAGATGCCCTTCGTGAAAGTATCCCATAGTTGGAACAAATCCTATCTTTTTTCCTTTTCTCCTCAAATCCTCCATTCTCTTTTGCATCAAACTTATTTTTCTTATAACTTCCATTTTCTGAAGCTGTTTTTATTTTATTTTTTGGTCTTTTGTTATTATCTATTTTCGTTTTTGTTTTCATTTTCTTTTCCATCTTTTGCAAATTTTAAGACTGCTTCATATATTCTTTGTGCAAGATTATCATAAGGCTTTATGTGTTTTGGTGGAGGTTGAGTAAGTCCTAAAATGTCTTCAAGAACAGCTATTTTGCCGTCGCAGAACTCACCGGAAGCTATTCCTATCGTTGGAATTTTTAGGGTTTCTGTGATTTTCTTTGCGAGGTTTTCCTCAACAGATTCAAGAACAACGGAGAAGGCTCCACTTTCTTCAACTGCCTTTGCATCTTCAAAAATTTCCTTTGCTGACTCTTCTGTTTTCCCTTGTTTTTTATATCCTGTAATTCTTACTCTTTGAGGTAAAAGTCCAACATGTCCCATTACAGGTATTCCCATGTTTACTATCTTATTTATTGTTTCTGCCATGTTTTTGCCGCCTTCAAGTTTTACCGCGTCTGGGTCGCACTCCTTTACTATTTTGACGACGCTTTCAAGAGCTTTTTCGGGTGTGTGAAAAGTTCCGAAAGGCATGTCAAAAACAACGATTGCATTTTTTACGGCTTTTCTTACGCTTCTTGCACACCATATCATAATATCCAAAGGTATAGTTGTTGTATTTCTTTCACCAAAAAGCACCTCGTTCATTGAGTCTCCAACAAGTATTACATCAACAAGACCTGTCTCATCTACTATTTTTGCGAAAAGATAAGTATAGGATGTAAGACAGATTATCTTTTTCTTCCCTTTGAGATTTATTATATCTTGTGCCGTTTTCATATATAAGTCTGAGCCCTTTCGGGTCTCAGCTCACTTTCAAATTATCAACTTTTTTGTGTCAGAGAAAATTTTTCAGGATTTCTTGTAGCTTAATAACCTTTTCAGAAGTGGTTTGAAAATTGTGGTTCAAGTTTTACTATTTATTTTTTGAATTTTTGTTTTTTGAGTTTGGGTTTTTGAGAGCTTTGAAAAAATCATCCCAATTTTCTGATTTTATTACTTCTTTTTTTATTTTTTCCAAACGGTTTATATCATTTATCTTATCTAAAAGGCTTTTGATTTGCTCTGCTTTTTGGCTACCAAACTTCAACTTAACATCCAACAGGATTGCTTTTTTAAGACCTTCTTTTAGACCTTCTTTTAGACCTTTTACAAGACCTCTTTTTTCTCCTTCTTTCAGACCTTTTACAATTCCTCTTTTTTCTCCCTCTCTTTCCCCCCATTTATAAAAAAGAGTTTTTCTTATATCTATTTGTATTGGCACGCGCTTTAAATTTATTTCACTTATGGTTTCTGAAAACTTTGACAAAATCATCCCATGTTTTTGCTTCTATTATTTTTCTCTTTATTTTTTTTAGTTGATTTACATCATCAACTTTTTCCAAAATAGTTTTTATCTCCTTTGCCTTTGATTTACCAAACTTGATTTGAACATCCAATAAAATCGCTTCTTTCAATCCTTCTTGTTTCCCCCTTTTTTCACCTTCTTTCTCTCCCCATTTATAAAAAAGAGTTTTTCTTATATCTATTTGTATTGGCATAGG